>Ga0074195_1000071_pt1 | contig 252782 bp, 248 predicted proteins | sample EPASupsiteHSE623_FD_64525 | JGI IMG/M metagenome (GOLD analysis project Ga0074195, IMG submission 64525) | Bioremediated contaminated groundwater from EPA Superfund site, New Mexico - Sample HSE6-23 | ecosystem: Environmental > Aquatic > Deep subsurface > Groundwater > Contaminated ...
GGGCAGGATGAAGTCATCGATGGTTTTCTGTAAACTGGGTTTGCGGTACATGTTTTTCTCCTCCATGTGCACGGTTTTTGAGAGATTTCTGCGTTTTTCCATGCACATAGTATTCGACAAAAACACCTGCAAACCCTTGTAGTATCTGGACTTTATCAAGAGTTAGCAAGCCCTAGATACGAAAAACGGAGTCGATAATCTCATGCTGCCCTTCACCAACGTCATCAACTCCTACTACGCAAGGCAGGCGTCCACAAAGACAAAGGCGGCGCACAGAGCACGGGCGAAAGCGGGGATGTACCTAGGTGGTCACGCTCCGTTCGGGTATCTGAAAGACCCAAACGACCGGCATCATCTGATAATTGACCCTCCTGCGGCTGATGTCGTGAGGGAGATCTTCCAGATGTTTGCGGACGGAATTGGCTATGTGCGCATGACAAAAATTCTACGGGATCGCAAAATCCTTAACCCCATAGCCTACTTCAATCAGAATAATCCCGACTATTACAAAAGGGACTACTGGCGAAAGCCATTTGACTGGCACGCCACATCCATACGAGCGATTCTGTTAAATCAGGCTTACATAGGGCAGGTGGTGTTCGGCAAGACGAAAACAAAAGGGTTCTTTGATAAGACCCGCATCAATTCTCCGGAAGAAGAATGGATTATAGTAGAGGATGCCCATGAGCCTATTGTATCCCGAGAGCTTTGGGACACGGTGCATCAGCTGATGAAGGGCCGAAGGCGAGAAAACGCCAGCGGAGAGGTTCAGAAGTTTGCGGGACTGGTCAAGTGTTCGACTTGCGGTTCCTCCCTTAACGTCAGCTACGATAAGAAAAAGGGCAAATATACTGGCTTCTCCTGCTGGGTATATAAGAACTATGGCAAGGGAAGATGCTCATCTCATGCCATCGGCTGGAAAACCATGAACCAGCTTGTGCTGGAGGATATCCGCCGCAATGCGAGGGCAGCGACGCTGGCGACGCAGAAATACATGGACATGCTCATTGCCGCCAAGACCGAAAAGAAACGGCAGGAAACCGACAGATGCAAGCGTGAGCTCAAAACTGTAGATAAGAGAATCGCAGAGCTGGACAAGATTTTGAACAAGCTCTATGAGGATGTGGCGCTGGAAAAGATCACAGAGGAACGGTATCAGGCCATGGTGCAGCGTTATGACGAGGAACAGGAAGGGCTTAAGATACGGAAAAATCAGCTCACCGAAGTGATAACCCGAACCGAACCTATATACGAGAATATAGAAAATTTCCTGCCGATTATCCGTAAGTATACTGATATCACCGAGCTGAATACGCATATCCTCAACGAACTGATACAGAAGATTGTAGTCTACGATAAGACAGACAATCCGGATGGCAGCAAAAGCCAGCGGGTGGATATCTATTATAAATTCATCGGGTATGTGGAGATGAAGGAGATGTTCGGACTGCCGATGGTCATCCCGACAGCAAAGGATGTCGAGATTGATGATGCGCTGATGGAAGAAGCCAGAAAACTAGCCAAAGAGCTGGCCGGGTAGAATACGGATTGTGAATAAAGGTAAATTTTGCTATAATTTTATATAGTTGAGACATAAGAAAAAATTTTTAAACTGGTCGAAATCGACCGGTTTAAAAATCTTGGACTGCTTAAATTACTTCGAGCCGAGGTAATTTATTTTATAATAGAGGAAGAAGAATCGGTCAGCAAACTCAACTTGTGCAAAATTTGCACAGGTTCAAATATGGTAAGCGGATAAGGACGAAAGCTATTGCCTCGAATTCGAGGCAATTAAAACTATTTAAACACCTCGAATTCGAGGTGTTTAGGGAGAAAATAATATGAATTCAGAAATACAATTGCGCCGGTTAGAAGCAGCAAAACTTGCCGATGCCATCAATAAAATAGAGGGAGTACCGGTTTCATCTTATGCAAAAAAGCTGTCCAAACAATGGGTGCGTGGAGAGATTACCGGCGAAGAGATGAAAGCCGCTTTAATTTCGGTACATAAGAAGTGCCATTAGGCCAATACCTGAGTATCATAAGACGGTAAAGTGTAAACGCAAAGCAACTGTTTCCAAAATGGAAATAGTTCAACTAAATTCCCTGATCATTTTGCTGAGGTTAACAAAGTGATAGAGATGCCTGTAATAAAGCATTTCAACCATTTTGCCGACGTCGGCAAAATGGTATCTCAATCCTTAACGGTAGCTCTATAGCAATAACAAATTTGTTATTGTATCATAATAACGAATATGTTATTATAATATTACATACAGGAGGAATACTAAGTAGTGTTCGAAGTTGAATTTTACGAAGACAGAAACGGTAATGAACCGATAAAGGATTTCATGATCGAATTGCAGGAAAAGGGAAAAACCAGCAAGAACGAGCGCATACGATCTGAAAAGATACTGACTTATATCAGAGTATTGCAGGAATACGGAACCCGAGCAGGCGAACCGTTTGTCAAGCATATCGAAGGAGATATATGGGAACTGCGTCCATTAAGCGATAGGATTTTCTTTTTTTACTTCAAGGAGAACACCTTTGTATTGCTTCACCACTTTATGAAAAAGACAAACAAGACTCCCAAAAGAGAAATTGAGCAGGCGAAACGAAATTTAGCCGACCACCTGGAAAGGAGCAGATAGATATGGGAACAAATTTTAATAAGCTTTGGAATGATCCTGCATTCATTGACCCTTCGCAGAAGGCCAAGATTGAATTCGAGGTAGCATTAATTGGAAAGCTGATAGAAGCCAGAGAATCCAAAGGCTTGTCGCAAAAACAGCTGGCTGACCTTGCAGGCTTAAAACAGCCTGCTATAGCCAGACTGGAAAGTATGAAGGCCACACCGCAAATCGATACGCTGTTCAAAATCCTACAGCCGCTGGGGTATACGCTGGCTGTCGTCCCTACAGAACAGTCTCAAAAATAAGGAAATGCTATATTGACTACCATTCTAAACCCGCCGATTTCGACGGGTTTAGAAATCCGAAAAGGAGTACCGATTTGATAAAAATAACAAACACCCCAAACCTCACCGGAGTAACCATTAGCGGCGACTTTAACGACCTCTATAATCTTGTTGAGGCATTCCATGAAATCACCATCGATGAATACTCCGAAAAACATCAAAAATATATTGAAATCTCCACCCGTGTACTTGGGCTTTGCTATGACATCAGGCATGCCTATCAGGGAGACAGAGAGGTCGAGCTTGTTGAAAATGACATGACAGAAGACAAAATGAAATGGCACTCCGTCATTGCACCTAAAAATAATGTATATTACAGTTGCAATTATCTTTACCCGGAAATGTTTGTCGTAATGCTCGCACTGAATGAGCTAATCGAATTGCGAATAAAGGATCTGACAAAAACAAAATTCATTTATAAAGAGGCTTTGGACAAAAAGGTTATCTGGGATGAGACAATTGCAATCATCAGGCTTTTCCAGGCTGAGTTTGTGAAATGCGTCAAAGGTACTTTCTCAGACGCTTCCTTTTCCAGATGGCTGAATCTGATGAACAGCAGCTACACTGGTATTGAGGATATTGTCGGCCAGTATGTTGATCTTTTGAATATCAAGTACATAAGCATGACTAAGGAAAAGCGGCTGAAAAACCTGTCCTCTGTTGCTAAAAGAATTACTGAATTCAGATACGACGATGACCATAAAGAAATAAAAGAAGTGGTTATGAAGGCGGCAAAGGAGCATCAGTGTGAGCCTGGGGCAATAAGGCTGCAGGGGATTGATTATCCGGAGGATTTTGAATGGTGAACTCACTACCTTATTATAACGCAAGGGTCGGGGGTTCAAATCCCCCCATCAGCTCCAGTGAAATCAAGGCCTCCGGGAAATTACCCGGGGGCCTTTGTGGTTTTTGAGGGGGAATACTCCCATCGCCTTCATTTTCCAAAATACCGGCAATATGAAAGTTTAATTGTTGGCCAAAAGGAATTTTTAAAAAAATGTTGAATATAATGTAACAGATGAGTTACACTATGTTGTGCAGTGTGTAAAAATGTAACAGAGGAGGCCATTGTTTTGGCGCAGCTGACCTATGAAATTATAGGACGAAGGCTCCAGTCCGCAAGGAAAAAAGCCGGGTTTACACAGGAGCAGGTAGCAAACTACCTTAAAGTACCTCGAGAGTATATGTCGTACTACGAAACCGGATCACGAGCAGTAGACATGCTAACAATTGATAGGCTTGCGGATTTATATGGCTACGATATTGCATATTTTTTAGATCCCGAAGAGATCGATGATTTCCAAGCTGCATCTGCGGCATTTCGCTTGACAGAAAAACCGACTGAGAAACTTTCTCCCCAGACACTTGAGGTAGTAGCACGAGCACGCCGAATAGCTATAAACATGAGTAAGCTCAATAAATTACTTGAGGTGTGATATGAAGGAACGTATGGAGGAAACAGCCTGGAGTTTTGCATTACAGGCTAGGGCACAATTCAACCTTCATCCGCTAGAACCGGTTGATATCTTCAAAGAAGTTTATCCGTTTGCTAACATTATATGCCTAAAGGAACCTTTGCCCGATGATATTTCTGGAATGTATACAAATGCAGATGGGGTAAAGGTTGTAATTATTAATACAACGAAAACGGTTGGTCATCAAAATTTTACCGCTGCCCATGAACTATATCATGCGTTGTTTGAAAAAACCGTGGAAGATCAACTATGTAAAGCTGGTGCTTTTGATTTTTCCAATGAGTCCGAAGCCGTAGCTGATTTATTCGCAACCTATTTTCTTATGCCCGAAGACGCCATGCGCTTTCATTTGGGAAGGAAAATGCGGAGCCGCAAAACAATCGAATTTGAAGACGTAGTATACCTGGAACAGGTATTTCAGACCAGTCATATTTCGATGATCCGGCGGCTAGAAGAATTACGAATTATTAAAAAACAAAGAAGGGAATTTTTACCTGATATTCGCCGCAGGGCGTTATTGTTAGGATATAGTGATGCACTATACAGGCCGACAAACGATTCGGAATTAATCTCTGACTATGTTACCAAGGTTGCAACTGCTTACCATAAAAATATTATCTCTCAGGCAAGATACCTAGAACTGATGGCAGATGTAGGTGCTCCAACAAATTTAGATTTAGAAGGGGTGGAAGACTATGTTGATTAGACCACCCCTTATCCTTGATTCGGACTTATTATCCTGTTTTTGCGATGCTGATAGGATGGACATACTTGAACATTTATACTCCGGCAAAATGGTTATTTTGCCGCACGTGATTTATGAGGTTAGTGTTGTGCGGAAGTTTAAACCGATATTTGAGCCAAGCATAAAGAACAACCATATTAGTATTGTTGACATGGATCCGTTGGGGAATGATGGACAGGAGTTTGTAAACTTACGGCATAGAGGTAGACTCGGGGCCGGGGAGGCCGCTTTGATTTCTACACAAAAGGCGTGGGAGCAAGATATGCCTTACATAGACTATAATCTAAAACGTAAGCCCAAGCTAATTACCACTTCTTTGTTATGAAGGCAGAATTTTGTCGGTTACCTTGCTGACCACGGCAGATGATACGTCAATACCGTAGATGTCTTTGAAGCGATCATCGATATCCCGAGTAGACATAACCTTGGCATACATAGCCACAATCTGGTCCTCGAGCTCATTTTCTTAACCCAAATGGAGCTTAAGAAACTTTTGTATGACACGAATCTTTAATATTACTCATAAACATACTGTTGCGCACTCGTAATGCGCAGGTCGGGGGTTCAAATCCCCCCATCAGCTCCAGTGAAATCGAAGCGCCGTAAGGATTTGCGGCGTTTTTTGTTTTAGGCAAAGGAAAGCCCCCGGCATTGCGCCGGGAGCTTTGCTGCTGCCGTTGGTGAAATCTACCTGAAGGACACTTGGAGAACGAACCGAACTATTATGGTTAACAGTAATGAGCGGGATTGGCATGTCGGGGGGCTGTGGATCATCATACTTCGCGGGAGATGGAAGATGAACGATAAAGTGCGGTCATGGTGCCGGAACATAATAATGGCCAAATGGGCGCGGGTGTTAGCTCTCGCGGCGACTGCTCTTGTGGGGGCCCTTCTTACTGTTTATTTCCTGGGCAGCATGGGGATGAGTATGCAGGGGGTGACCTTCCGGGTGTCCGCCCTCCCCGCTTTGCATGGCGCTACGATACTTGATCTGTCCCCATTCGGACAGGTATGGGCCAAAACTCACCGCGCCCCATTACAGTTACGCGTCAAGTTTGAGGAAATTTCGGTGGATTCCATCAAGACCGACTGGACCGACAAGTCAGCGCGTGATAAAACCTTGAGCACGATGCGCAAAAGGGTTCCGGGAGTTGTGGGGCAGTTTGCCCTGCGGGAGGTTGCCGTGGGATTTGCCGGTGGTTTTCTGCTGGTACTGCTGCTGTGGCGGTCACGGCTGCGCACCGCGTTGGTGAGCGGCTTTGGGGGTGCGGCCCTGGTGGCGCTGGTCCTCGTCAGCGCCGGGCTCAGCTACAATGTCAACGCTTTCCGCGAACCCCATTTCGAAGGCCCCATTTCTATGGCCCCGGCTGCCATCAAGATGGTCGGTAACTCGCTGGACAACATCGATCAAATCAAGGACCGGACCGGGCAGGTGGTCAGCAACATCAAGAACTTGTTTGCCAATATAGACAGTCTTGCGGTTCTCGGCAATCCCATCAAGGAAAAGGAGACGCGCGCCATACTCCTGGTCAGCGACCTTCATTCCAACATGATCGGCGTGCAATTTATGAAGACTCTGGCTGAGCATTTCAAGGTAGATTTCATCATTGATGCCGGTGATATCACCGATTTGGGATCTCCGCTGGAGGCGGGCATGATTGAGGGCTTGAGAAACCTGGATGTGCCGCATGTATTTGTGCCCGGCAACCACGATACCCCGCAGATAGCCCGTTTCTTAAGCGGCATCAAGAGCACCTATGTGCTCAATGGCGGGACTATAACGCTGGATGGACTGCGCATTTACGGGTCACCGGATCCCCTCTTCCAGCTCGGAAAGGTGGAGGCCAAAGATGAGGAGGAGTGGGACCGGATCTTGAACATTCAAACGAAGGCATTGCGCACAGCCTTACAGAAACAGGGGCGCCCGGACATTCTGGTCGTGCACAATCAGTGGGTGGCAGACGGTCTAATCGATGAAGCTCCCCTTATCGTGACCGGCCACACCCACAGCCTTGATCTGGAACAGTCAGACCACGGAGTCCTGATTAATCCCGGGACCACCGGCGCTGCCGGGCTGCGCGGTTTCTACTCCCAAACGGATCTCCCTTATTCCGCTGTTATCGTCTATGTACGCCCCAAAATAGGACCGGTGGCCGCCGATATCATCAAGTACGATCCGCGGTCGGCCCGTTTTTCCCTGGACAGGCAGCTGCTTAATCCCGACGTCAAGATATAGCGTCAAAACAAACAGTTGAGCCCCGCAAACCATGCGGGGCTCAACCTATGTCCCGGCTGCAACTAATCAACCCAGACTTCCACCCTCTTGTTGTCCTTTTCGTCAATAACCTCCACTATTTTTCCTTCCGCGCCTTCCTCAATTAAGGTTGAGATGCTGTCCCAGTCCACGCTGTCCCAGTCCACGTTGGCGTTCTTCAATTCCGGGGAATGGGCCTGCCCCATTTTCATCCCCCACTTGGCAAAGCCCAACCCCCATTTCACCAAACCTATGGGGAGGTTGACATTTACCACGGGTTTGTTGGTCGCATTATCCCATACTTTTACCCGAAGAAAACGGCCCTTTTTCCCTGCCCCTTTTTCCGCACGACCGGTGCCTTCCATGGCTTCCAACAAATTGGCCGCCTCCTGAGGGCTGATCTTTCCGGAAGCAACCATTTCCAGAACCTGCAACCGTTCCTCCCTGGTATGTTCCTCCTGCATTTGACTACCCCCTCCTTTTTCATGGACAGTCTTTCTTATGGCTAATTTCGGACCTGCCGGAGCATCTTTGTCGCTTCTTCGGTGGTCAATTCGCCTCTCTCCAGGGCCTCCAGGATTTCCTTTTTGCAGGGCCTCGCTTCCTCCGGAATTTCCTCGGTCCGATATCCGAGGGTCTCCAGAACCGCATCGAGACGGCCGCGAACGGTAGGGTAGGAAATACCCAGTTCTCGTTCCACCTCTTTAATATTGCCCCGGCTCTTGAGAAAGACTTCAATAAATGCCTGCTGTTCAGGGTTAAGCTGACAGAATTTGCACGTCCGGAAGCGGCCTTCCAGCGTGGATTCACAGGATTGGCAGTGAAGCCTGACTACGTCCATTTTGCCGCCGCAAACCGGACATTTTCCCAACATTGCTCTTTCCAAGTAGACCCTCCTTTCGATAGGGCTGGAACTCAGGTATTGGGGCTTGATTAAATATTAAACCAAATGCTTAAAGAAGTCAATAAAGAGGTTAATAAGGTTAATATAGTTCATTAAAAAGGTTAACCTAGTTAGGGAACAAACCTTGCCGCCTGCGCAACGTAGAGAAGATTTTGAGGAACTGCAGGTGTTTTCTTTGTAGGATTTTGTGTCGAAATGGGAAGTACTATGAAACCATTCAGACCAATAAAATATAGTGAGGGTAACCGGAGCGGCCAAGGCCTTCGGGTGTGGCTTCGGGCAAAAAAACAAGGGAAGGAGGGAAATCGGTGAGGATAGAGATTTTCAAACGTGTAAACAACTACGGGCTGTGGGTGTCTTTTGCGGCTCTGTCTTACGCCATGCTGCAGTTGTTCGGTATTGGCCTGCCTCCAGACCAGTGGGAGATGATCGTAAATGGGCTGTTGGGAATTTTGCTGGCATTGGGGATATTGAATGATCCGACAACTCAAAACCGGGGGTTTCGGGATGATTAAAGATTTCTTGGTTTTTTCTTCCTTCAGCGGGAATAGCAATATTGGACCCGAGACATAATAGCCCGCGAAGGGAGATGATTGGTTTTGAAGGCATTAGTTCTGTTCGCACATCCTAACCCGAATAGTTTCAACGCGGCCATCCTGGAAGCGGTTAAAGAGGAACTCGCCAAAAAGGACGCGGAAGTAAAGGTTAAAGATCTGTACGCCATGAACTGGAACCCAGTCTTAAGCGGTCAGGACTTTCAACAGCTTCTGGCCGGCAAAGCCCCGGATGATATAGCCCAGGAGCACGCCGACGTAAAATGGGCCGATTTGATGGTGACGATCAGCCCGATTTGGTGGTACTCCGTTCCGGCGATGCTGAAAGGGTATATCGACAGGGTGTTCAGCCACGGCTTTGCCTATGAATACACCGACAGCGGGCCCCAAGGGATTCTCACAGGAAAACGGGCCCTGGTGATTACGACATCGGGTGCTGATGAACACCTGGCAACAGAGAGTGGCATGATGGATGCCGTGGACACTTCGATAATTAAAGGCATCTTCGGTTTTTGCGGCTTTTCCGAAACCAAATACAAGAACTGTTTTGCCGTACCGCTGGTTACCGACGAGGACCGAAAGCGCATGCTGGAAGAGGTAAGGGAGTTTGTCGGGGGTAGCGCTTAGCGGTATTTTCGAGGGTATGCTCATGGCCGCAGTTTAAATAAGAACCAATAATCCTGAAATAGAAGGACGAAGAGGTCAAACGGCTTCTTCGTCCTTTCTTACATTTGCCCGGTTATAGCCCGACACTTTTGGGGGGAGGGTTTACCTGGCAAGCTGTTCTTTTGCCTTAATCAGGCTCGTTATCAACTCATTCACGGGAGTTGCTATGCCAAAATCCCGACCGTACTCTACAATACGGCCATTTAGGGCAGTGATCTCAGTGCGCCTGCCCGCCTCAAGGTCCTGAAGCATTGACGGCCGATGCCCTGCCGTTGCCGGCACCAGTCTGCCATAAAACTCGTTGATGTATGGGTCGGGGGAATTCCACGGCAGTTGGACCCCTTTGGCCCGGGCCACGGCGAATACTTCCCGGATAATTTGATTCATAATATCCCGGGTATACTCGGTGTTCGCTAGTTTTCCGTATGTGACGCCGAGGAGTGCCCCCAGAGGGTTCAGGGCAGAGTTATAAATGCTTTTGGCCCAAAGATAGGAATGGATATCCTCAACCCATTCGGTGGGTATTCTCGTTTCTTTGAGTGTGGCAACTACCTGCTTGATTTTCCCGTCAAGTTCGGGATTTTCTCCCGGCGCCGCTTTGCCGATTACCACCGGGTCGGCGCAGACGGTAACCTTGACCCTACCAGGGGCCAGGATTTCGGCCCCGAATATGACCCGGCCCGCTGCCGCCCGATCGGGACCAACCTGGCCCACCAGGATTTCCGCATTCCCAAGGCCGTTCTGCAGAGAGACGGCAAGACCGTCAGGGGCCAGAAACGGAGCCAGCTGTTTGGCCGCTGTCAGTGTGTCATGTGATTTCACCGGCAGAAGCGCCAGGTCAAAAAGCGTTTCCGGGGGCCGGGACAGTGTCTCGACTGCGGTAAAGCCCCGAGCGGTGAAATCACCCCAAAGGCCGGAAATTTCCAGGCCTTCGTTCCGGATTGCATCCATATGCGGTTTTCGGCCCACCAAAGTCAATTCATGCCCAGCCAGGCGCAGGAAACCTCCGAACACCGATCCCAGTGCGCCAGTTCCCATCACCAATATTTTCAATGCCTAAACCCCCTGCACACTATAATCTATCAATATATTACCATTTCCTGCCCATGATGGGGAAGGAAAAGCGTCTGCTGCGGCTTTGCCCAGAATCCAGCAGGATATGGCCGTGTTTGGGTGGAAAAATAATTAAGGTAAAAAAAGCGCCAAGGGGGGGCACAGCCGGTGGATAAATACCGCTCCTTCCAGGAACTGCGGCAGCAGGAATCCGAAGGGACAGACTATCAAATCGTTGCTGCCAACGAAAATGAGCCTGTGCTCGTCATGGCCCCCCACGGCGGCGGCATTGAGGAAGGCACCACCGAATTGGCACGGGGGATAGCTGGTGGCGGGTGGGGGTTCTACAGTTTCATGGGGATTAAGAAAAAGTGCAATTACGCCGATTTACACATTACCAGTACTTGTTTCGATGAGCCCCGAGCCCGGAAGATGGCAGCGTCCTCGAGCCTGACAGTAACAATTCACGGCTGTAAGGGAGCCTCTCAGGAGGTTTACATTGGGGGCCTGGACGACGCCCTCAAAATTGAAATAGTTGAGGCTCTTACCGAGGGAGGCTTTCACGTCTCCCAAAACCCTAAGTTTCCCGGTATCGATCCGGCCAACATCTGCAACAGGAACAGGTCGGGCAAAGGGGTGCAGTTGGAGATCACCGCAGGCCTCCGCGGAAAGATGTTTAATGATTATCCCTTTAGCCAGGAACGAACTCCTGTATTTGAGGATTTTGTGCGGGCCGTACGCAGCGGTATCAGCAAACGACAGGGAAGAGGCCTTAACCCTTAATCCGGCAGCAGCGGACCGGGGGCGCATGGACGTCTTTTCAGGATAGCTGCGTTTCGGTGAGACAATTTCGGGTAGATGAAAGCCGAGGGAATACCGAAAGGTAGTCCCTTAATCTGGGCGCCAATTTCAGTCACGACTGCTGTTTTTTCCGAAACAGCGACACATAGACGCGGTCGTAGAGAACATAAATGACGGTTCCGCCTATCATCACCAGTAACAGGAACGCGACCAGTTTTGTCAGATTGAGCATTCTTGGCACCTCCGGGTGAATTACTACCTGTATTTTGCACCCGGCCGGCCAACTTTATGAAGTTTGCCGGGGAAAAGTACCCGCCTGACCTCCGTTAAATTTCCCGCGGCTTGCAGATGATTTCCCTCACCTGGGTATCGAAGAACTGGTTGGAATGTGCCGGCCGGACGACAATGGCGGTGTCGGCGCCGGAGCCTGTTCCGCCGATGGCGATGATGTCCTCCCCATATGGAATCAGTCCGGCATCCAGGGCCATACCCGCTATCTCCACACCCACCTTGACACCCTGTCCCAGCATCCGCAGGGTCTGGGCTATAATCTCAGTCGGGTAAATCCCGCCAAACTTGTTGCGCACAGCCCGGTCCACTCCGGCCAACAGATGGGTGGTGGTCAAAACCTTAACCCCATTTTCCTCCAATTGCCGCCGGGCGCTGGCGGGCATTTCATCATCCCCCGGCCCCGAATAGCCGACATGGTGAGTAACACAGACAACCTCCCGAAATTCCCCTACCAGTTTCATGGCAGTCTCCCCCGTGTTGGAGGCCACGACGACATACCCGATGCCTAGTGCCTGGCTTCGGGCCGCGGCCGCTGCTACCGTGGCGTCGGTGTTGCTTTTTCCTTTGCGTTCCCAATACATACGTTAACCTCCCATTGCAGATTGTTCTTAGTATTATTTTACAGGAAAGTGCTGCCACCGGACAAGCGGGGGTTGTTTGTTCCCGCGGCCGCAGCCTGGAGCCAGGAACCGCAGGACGCATAAAACAAGGAATTATTGACTTGCAGGTCGAACCAGTTGGGGGCCGGGAGGCCGGAGCAGGCGGCGGCCAGCGTCAAAGAGACGGCCAAGCTGGAGGTATTGGCCATGTCCAGCACGGGCATTGTATTCCTGCTGTTTGGCCGCGCTCGCCAGGGTTTTTACCGACGACTCAGCGGTTCAGATTCTAATCCGCCGGTGGGGAAAATTCCGACAGCATATCATAATAAGTCCCTGAACCGGAAACAATAATGAATAATTCCGGGTCGGGGGGATGATCCAATAAAGTATTCTACACACGGTCAAGGAGTTTTCAGCCCAGAAGGTGGTTGAACAGCTCCTTGATTTATTAGGAAATAGTTCCGGTGATTGGGATTCGGTAAATCCGTTGGCGACGATCAGGCGCTGACGGAATAACCATAACGGAAAGGAGATCAGGGAGTTGAAGATTACGCTGATTGCACCGGCATGGCGGGACTCGATTTGGGAAGAAGAAAAATCCATCTTTCCCCCTCTCAACCTGGCCATGGTTGCCGCCCTGACCCCACAGGATATTGAAGTTGACATTGTGGACGAGAGCCGTGTGGCCATAGATTTTGACCGCGAAGTTGATCTGGTGGGTATTTCGGCAATGACGGCCATCGTGCCGAGGGCGTACGAAATTGGCGACCAGTTCCGGCGCCGTGGTGTCAGAGTTGTCCTGGGCGGAATGCACCCCTCGGCCCTGCCGGAGGAGGCTATTGAACATGCCGACGCAGTTGTCATCGGAGAAGCAGAAGGGAGCTGGCCCCGGTTAATTGAGGATTTACGGGGTGGGAAACTGGCACAGTTCTATCAAAACGAACAGAGGCCGCCGCTGGAGAACATGGTTATTCCCAAACGGGAAATGTTTACCGAAGATTCATACCACTGCCGTAACACGGTCCAGACCACCCGGGGCTGTCCCCACGCCTGCACATTTTGCGCAGTAACAAGGTTCTTTGGCCGTACTTACCGCTTTCGACCGGTTCAGGAAATCATCAACGAAGTCAAAGGCCTGGCTGGTCAGGTTGTAGCTTTTGTCGACGACAATATTGTGGGGAACCCCAATTTTGCCAAAAAGCTGTTTCAGGCCCTCATTCCCCTAAAAATCAAGTGGTTCAGCCAGGGTTCCGTTTCCATGGCCAGTGACGCGGAACTGCTGAAGCTGGCCCGGGACAGCGGCTGCGTGGGCATGTTCGTCGGCTTCGAATCGTTGACTCCGGGAAACCTGAAAGAAGTGGGCAAGTCCGTAAATGATGTAAGTAAGTACAAGGAATCCATAGACAAGCTCCACGACCATGGGATTGCCATCGAAGGGGCGTTTGTTTTTGGGTTTGATCATGACGATCCGTCTGTATTTGAGCGGACCGTGCGCTTTGCACAGGACACCAGGCTGGAAATGGCCCAGTTTGGCATCCTCACTCCCTTCCCGGGAACTCCGCTGTACGAGAAGTTGGACGCCGAAGGAAGAATCATCGAGAGGGATTGGTCCAAATATAATATCGGGAACGTGGTCTTCCAGCCCAAGCAAATGTCACGGCAAACCCTTCAGGACGGTTATAATTGGGCTTGGAGGGAATTCTATTCTTACCGTTCGATCCTGTCCCGACTGGGGGTTGGCCGGGATAACCTGGCTTTTCTGTACACGATTAATTACACTTTTCGGAAACGGGTAATGAAATATATCCAAACTCCGGTAATTGCCACTCCTGAACTAGCTGGGACACCCGTTTGAGGAAACCTGGCACATAAGAGGTGAGGTAGACTAATGAACGCTCTGGAAGTGAGCCAAAGGCTTGATGAAATAGCCAAGGCAATTGTTCAGATTAACCGGGCCCTTGATTCCATTAGGCTCGATCCCGCCCATGTCCAGGCAGCGCTTAATGTACTCGAGGCTGAAAGAGAACGCCTTACCGACGAAGAGGAAAAACTCCGGAAAGCCCTGGAAAAAGTCAGGGTTCAGGTTGATGGGGAAGGCGATTAGGGGGAGTTCCCCGAAAATTTCAATTTCTTTAAGGAGGCTACGATTGTAGCTCTCTTTTTTTGGTATATGGAGCCACTTGATTTTCCTATGATATGGTGGTTTACCCAGGAAACGAAAACTGGAGCGAGAAGTACGGGATCTGCGGGAGGAAAATGAGATTTTAAAAAAAGCGGCGGCTTACTTCTCGAAGAACCAGAAAGAAAAAGGTTCGAATTTGTCAGAGCCAACTGCTGTAAATATCGGGTGGCGAAGCTGTGCAAGGTGCTTAGGGTAGAGAAACGGCTACTATGCATGGGAAAAGGTAAGTTATTCTTGTGTTTTAACTGTCTATCGACAGGGGGACGCCGCAAAAAAGCCATTTCGACCTGGTTGGTCAAATGGCTTTTTTACTTTGTCAATCATGTTGGTTTTCCAGTCAAAGCAATCATTTCCACTAAACTGTCCAAGTCTTGGAACAGCAGCGGTAAACTACCATGGCAGTAGAAAGAATCCTCGTCTTATAATTAACTGAAAAAGGACGAAGCATGAGACAAAATATTATACGTTCAGGAGACGAGAAAAATGAGGAGATTATCTGATGTTTTCATTGGAATAGTTATTGGAATAGTACTCTTCGCCGGTATTGCTTATTTTGACGAAGCGAAAGCAATTGCTGAAGGTATTTATGGACAAATAAATTCCAGCCAGACTACCGACAATCAGGTAGATACTGGTATTAAACCCATTTCCGAGGGGCAAGAAACACCAAGTAACGACTCTGTCTCCAAACCACCGGCGAACCCTGCTAATGATCAGGCCAGCAGACCAAGCACACCCAAGTCCAACCTAAAGATGGATGTCAGTATTGGGGAGCAAAAGCTGCGTGTTTATAATAATGACACCTTAATTAAGGAATGGATTGTATCCACCGGGAAGGACAATTCAACCCCCTTGGGGAGGTTTACCATTCAAAACAGAGGTGAATGGTTCTTTAGTGAAAAGTATCAAGAAGGAGCCAAATGGTGGGTTTCCTTTAAGGACTGGGGGGTTTATCTTTTCCATGGCCTGCCCATGGATCGCGGGGAAAATATTATTGCTGAGGAAGCAGACAAACTTGGAAAGCCGGCTTCCCACGGTTGCGTCCGGTTAGAAGTCGATAATGCCAAATGGATTTACGATAACATCCCTCAGGGAACCCCCGTGTATATCCATTAAATGCGGGTCTTATCTTACACAGCTTCGTTTTCGAGATTTGCACCGTAAACTGGCTGTTATAAAGATCAGCTTAGAAGCCGCCCATGGCGAGGGGCTCCTGATGGCTGCCCTGTTCAATAACGCTGCCGTTATTCATTATCAGGATCAAATCTGCGTCACGAATTCTGGATAGCCTATGAGCTATGACAAAGCTCGTCCCTCCGACTTAAGTCCCTGATATCAATACCATCAACGGTAATTTTCCCACCGCCCGTATGCGTTCTTGACTGTCCCTACCTGTGCAGGAACATCTTGGCCCATGATTCCATGAAAACGGGCAGGTTTCTGCCGAGGATCGTTTTGGCTGCTTCCTGGCACTGCCTCCACTCCTCCAAGGTGAGGATCTGTTCCGGGGAGCGGCGGGGGTCCTGCCTGCACTTGTCATAAGCCTGTTTCAGAACTTGATTGGCTTCCACAACGTACAAGGGAATACCTCCTCCTGGTTTTGATCTTAGAATGCCGCGACAGGAGGCCCCTTATGAGTTTGCCGCATAGAAAAACCGCTTTTTCGGTTGGGAAAAGCGGTTTATTTTCTGATGGCCGGGGTAATTTAACTGTGACATCGGCAAGCATGGTACCACAGTCGGGGAAAAACCCGATACCCGGATCCGGAGTCCGGGCAGGGAAAAAAGAAGGAGGGAGCACGTTGGTTGCTGAGAAAACGGCCAGGGGCCGCAATCAGGCGCGCCGAACGAGAGTCAGGTTGAAGGACGTCCACCGGATTGGGGGGTGGCGGAAAGTGATTGATCCGGAACGCGGGCCGGAGAACAAAACGTAAGCCGGGACCTATCGGGAGTTTTTCCCCCCGCGGACAGGGAGTGCAGCGGGGGCGCCGCTCGTTTTTACCTGCGTGCCGCACCACAGTATGATGCGGCATCCTTCGTCCCAGTCCACGTAGACACTTGATGCCGTTTGAATGGTGTTGCTGAACGCTTTCATCCAGTACGAACTCACTTTTCGCCATGGGAAAGTGTCTTTGACACGGGTAACCCAGTAAAGCCCCGAACCATCGCTGTAGAAGCAGTTCCAGGTAATCCAACCCCCGCCGGGACCGCTTTGGGAAGGTTTTACATCGGGGAACATCTTCATCAAGGTTTCCAAGATTCCTTCCACGGATTAGGGTCCCTCCTTTCGTCTCTATTAAATAAACTATGCAGGAAAATTGGCGATTGCCACTATAGTTCCAGTCAGGAAATAACATCGCCCCCGGCGAATACAATCGTGTCAGGGGGTGTTGTTGTTTGAACAGGAAATTATTGGTCACTGCCGGGGTCGTTGTCTTTCTGGTTACTACCCTGGTTTTGGTGCCCACCCGGTGCCGCCGGTTTTCCCTGCCCGTGTACCAGACCAGGCATATCGAGATCGTGAGAATGGGGCTGGAAGAACACCCGTATCGGATAAGCGATCCTGCGACGGTCAATATAGTCGTGAATGCCGTCAGGGTGGTGCGGGAGCCGAACCGGCCCATCGTTTGGGAGGCCCCGGGCTGCCGCATTATCTTCGTATCACCCACAGGCCGTTTGGAAGTAGGTTATGTTCCCGGTGGCTATATTGTTCATCAGGGTCGGGTGTACCTGACTGGGAGAAGTTTTGAGCGGGCCTTGCAGCCGGAACTCGATCAAGCGGAAACCTTTTTCCGGCGCTTCGGAATTCCCTACCCGTGGTCTGACAGTAACAGGGTTTTCCCCCTTGATTCCGTGGCGACGATCGTTGATTTCGACACTGGCAGAAGGTTCCAGGTCCAGTTTCTGGACGGAGATAATCACGCCGACTGTCAGACTCTGACTGCCGCTGATACCAGAATTTATAAGGAAATCTACGGAGGGGTTTGGAATTGGGACCGAAGGGCGATAATACTTGTCGCCAATGGTTACCGCCTGGCTGCCTCCATGCACGGCAAACCACACGGAGCCGGGAGTATTCCCCACACCGAACTGCCGGGCCACTTCTGCGTCCATTTCCTGGGAAGCCGCACGCATACCGGCAACTACCTGGATCCGGACCATCAACAGATGGTACTGAAGGCGGCAGGAAAACGGATGTTTGGGCAGGAGATTGATCCCCGTACGGCGAACAGTAACCGAGGTTTATCCGGTTGCCGGGATATAAATTAGCTGGTTCCAGACTGGCTCGGGGGGACACCTCATTGGGAAAAGAACCGGGGAAGGCTTTCCTGCCGTACGTAATGCTCATCGTCGCCGTGGTCGCAGTCTCTTTTTCATCCATTTTTACCAAGTTGTCAGATGCCCCGCCTCTGGTAATCGCGACCTACCGCCTGGGCCTGGCGGAACTGATTTTAATGCCGGTGGCTCTGGCCATCGGATGGCGGGAACTGAGACAGTTGAACCGGCACGATCTGGCACTGTCGCTGGGAGCAGGGGCTTTTCTGGCGCTTCATTTCATGTCCTGGATTTCCTCTCTGAAATATACCTCTGTGGCCAGTTCGGTTGTACTGGTGACCATTCAACCCATATTTGTGGTGGCCGGTTCTTACCTTTTTCTGAAAGAACGGGTAGGATACAAGGCCCTGCTCGGCGGTGGTCTGGCCGTGATCGGGGCAGTTTTGATCGGAGCCAGCGATTTTCGGGTTGGCGGCCGAGCGTTGTTTGGGGATGCCCTTGCCCTGGGTGGCGCTGTTTTTGTGGCCGCTTATTTCCTTATCGGGCGCCGGCTGCGTCAACGGCTGTCCCTGATGCCGTACGTGTTCCTGATTTACGGCATAAGTTCATTGATTCTTGCCCTGACCTGCCTGTTTTCGCGTATCCCCCTGTTCCCGTACTCCCCCCGTAACTGGCTTCTGTTCCTGGGGTTGGCCCTTATTCCCACTGTTCTGGGGCATACCATTTTTAATTGGGCCCTGCGGTATGTAAAAGCTTCCCTTGTTTCCATCAGCATTCTGGGTGAGCCTATAGGGACGATCTTTTTGGCAGGCATTTTCCTGGGGGAGGCACCGACGTGGCTGCAGATTGTAGGAGGGGTGCTGATTCTGACCGGGTTGGGGCTGTTTACGGTTTATTCCGGGGCTTCCGGGGGTGCTGCGGAAAATAAATGACGGTCTCCGAACCGTCAGTGAAGGCAAAACGAGGGAGGAATAACCGGTCGAAGGGCGAAATGGTGAGTAGAACGAACGGTCGAGGTAGTTGGTACCCGTGATCAATTATACCGTCCAGCATGTTCTAATCTTAAGGCTGTTGATGTCGTATGAATTCGATTCCCAGACAACTCTGCAAAACCTGTTGTTTTTGGCCACCAGCGAAACACCGGGCCGCCACCAGCTGGGTTTTTACGATTTCATCCGGCGGCGGTCGGGGGCGTTTAGCAGCGCGGTTCATAGTATCCTGGAGGAGTTGAAAAGGGAGAAGCTGATTTCACGCCCGGGACTGTCCCTGTCAAATAAGGGGCGTGAGGTTTACTACAGCCTGGCACCGTCACTGCTCCCATTCTCGGATTTCGGAGAGCGCTGCAACGATATCGCGGCCAGATGCGGGGATAAGGTTGTCCTTGTCAACCGGGCCATCTTGCTGAATTTGATGTTTCGGCGGGCCAAAATCGGGCAGCGGATTAAGCTTTAGCGGTATTGTTTAAACAACGAAAAAGACATTTCTTCACTGTAAACCCGGGCGATGTAGATGGTTGAGATTTTACCCATATCGATTTCCCTAAGGAATTTAACCCGTTCCCCAGTATGGGAAAACAGGATCCGGACAATGGGTTTGGTCTGCAGGCCGCGGTTAACATCAACCACGATGCCGACTTCGCCGGTACTGAGCTCAACAAGGGAGCCAATGGGGTAAACCGCGATGTTGTCAATAAAGGCGGCCACCACTGTTGGATCGAAATGGGCCTCGGTGCTAGAAGTCACAATTTCCAAGGCTTGGTGGGGAAGATACCCTTTCCGGTAAGAACGATCAGCGAGGAGAGCATCGTAGACATCGGCAACAGCGACAATCCGAGCGAACTCATGAATCTCATCTTGTTTCAGCCCGCGGGGGTAGCCCGAGCCATCGAGTTTTTCGTGGTGTTGAAAGGCCACATGGGCTGAGAGCAGGGGAATCTCAGGCATCCGTCGCAGGATTTCAAAACCTACCTCAGTATGTTTCTTTATTTCTTCGTACTCGGCTGGAGTCAGTTTACCGGGTTTATTAATAATTTCAACGTCAATCTTGGTTTTACCCAGGTCATGTAAAATGGCACCGGTACCCAAGTCCCGGAGTTGGCTGCTGTTATACCCAATTGACACCCCCGTGAGGACGGAGAGCAGGCAGACGTTGACCGAATGCCCGAACGTGTAGTCGTCATAGCATCGGACATCTGTCAGGTTGACCAGGATATTCCGGTTTTGCAGGACTTCATCAATAATGTTGTTTACCGTGGCTTTAATCGGTTCCAGGTTGATTTTGCTGTTAGTCTTCAGATCCGAAAAAATGGCCTTTACCGTTTTGGTGGTGGCCACGCGTGTCTTTTCGGAGATGACGTCCGGAATGTCCAGATCGCCGACAGTGTCATCTTTAATATAGATTCTCCGGATGCCGAGCCCCTTGATGCGCTCAATGTACGACTCTTTCAGAGGCATACCTGCCGCCAGCAGCACTTTTCCGTCCGCATTGAACACATTTCTGGCGACAATCATCCCGGGCTCGGCGTAACTAATCGAAATCTGCCTCATCAACTGTTCCCCTTCGGAGTATAATACGGGAATAAAAATGTATTCGCGGGAAAATAGTCATTTCCTGCAAATTCTTCAAGAACTTGATTGTACAAGCAAGTTATGTCTTCGTAAAGAGGTATTTCCAATAGTTTCAGAACAAGGAGGCGGGCGATAACCTTGATTCTGGCGATTGATGTTGGTGGAGGGACTCAGGATATCCTCCTTTACAGGGAAGGGATTCCGGTAGAGAACTGTGTTCAGCTTGTCCTGCCGGCCCAGACAGTTATCGTGGCCGGGAGGATTCGGGAACAAACTGCGATGGGTAGAGACATCTGCCTGGTGGGCAGCATTATGGGTGGCGGGGCTTCCGTGAAGGCCATTCAGGAGCACCTGCAAGCCGGGTCTCGGGTTTTTGCCATTCCCGGTGCCGCCCGAACTATCAACGATGACTTGAAACGGGTCTGTCAGGCGGGCATCCAATTGGTCGATTCATGCCCGGGCGGTGCTGTGCCCATCGAGTTAAAGGATATTGACCTGGACAGCCTCCGGCGGGCGCTAGACCTCTTTGGCGTCACTCTACCTGAAGCTGTGGCCGTGGCGGTACTTGATCACGGGGAGTCGATTGGGGAAAGCAACCGCCGGTTTCGTTTCCGGCACTGGGAGAGATTTATCCTTGATGGGGGTAGAATTGCGGATTTGACCTATGGCAAAGAAATCCCGGCTTACCTGACCAGGATGAAGGCGATCAGGGACGCAATACCCGGGGCTGTTCTTATGGACACGGGAACTGCGGCTGTTCGCGGGGCTCTCTGCGACCCGGAAGTTCAAATCTGGCAGGCACATGGGGTGGTAGTGGTCAACGCCGGCAACCAGCACACTATCGGATTCCTGGTGAAACAATCGAGGGTCTGGGGAATGTTCGAGCACCATACAGTGCTGATGGACACGGCCAAACTCAACTCCTGCGTTGACCGTCTCCGGGAAGGAACCCTGACCAATAACGAAGTATATAATGACGGAGGGCACGGTTGTTTCCTCCACCCGGGGTACAAATCGGAAGGCAAATTCCGCCATGTGGTTATCACCGGACCCCGTCGGGCCATGGCCGACAGCCTAGGGTATCACAAAGCCGTACCTTTCGGCAATATGATGTTGTCCGGGAGTTTTGGCCTTGTTGCCGCTGCATTGGCCCTTCGTGGCCAGGAGTTGGGTTAATCACACGGCTGCTGGTTCGTCCTGTATAATTTCCGGCAGGGCGGGCGAAAATATGGTTGTTTTGGGCCACGCTCCATTATCAAATTCACGTCTTCCCTTTAACGCGATGGAGGTTCAATGAAAAAGGCAAAAAAGAAACAGGGACTGCCGAAACGAATACTGCAGGGGATCGTGAAAAACATCCTGGTATTGATGGAGACAGAGGATGGTTATCCCGCTGCGCTTGAAGTGCTGGAGCAGCTTCCCGAAGAAGCTCAGGTTGTGTTGATGGAGGATCTTTCCGGCATTCAGGAGCCACGGTTGTCAAAATTTTTGTGGCTGGTCAAGGAGGAGTGCACCGGCAGCGTGAAAACTGCTGCTGAAAGGGCACTGGCCCGGTTCTCAATGGCCGGGCTTGATACCAAACCGCCGGTATTGGACAGACCTGATTTTGGGTCCGGGTTTTTTACGGCCCTGGCTACCCCCACAAGGTTTACGGGTCGGGTCGATCTCGTCCTGGCGTGGGAAAAACCCGGCGACTCTCTTGATGTCCGGTACTTTCACCTGCGGTTTGGGAGGGACGGCATCAAGGAGTATTTCCGGGTATCGGAAATCAGCAGCACGAGTTTTTCCAGGGAGAATTCGGCTGCCGAGGCAGAGTTTGTTGCCATCTCTCCCGGTGAGGCAGTCCACCTTCTTAGGGATGCGTACCGGTTCAACCAGATGTTCCGATCCAGGCCTGCCCGGGGCCTCACCCAGTACCGGAGCCTTCTGGAAGGCACCCCGGGATTAAGCGATAAACAAGCCCAGCGCTTGGCCCTACGTTTGATTGAAGGGGAACATACCCCGGAGATGGTTGTTAACGCGTTTTTTGTAGCCCTGCGGAATTTCGACTGGGGTGCCGTGTACGACCTGTTATCCGTCCGTTCCCCGCTCAAAATTCCCAACAGGGAGACATTCATAACCCAGCAGGGCCACGATCACGGCCTTTATACCCAAACCACTTACTTGAAGAGTAGGATAAAAACCCTGGATATTGATAAGGGTATGGCTGAGGTCCAGGGTTATTTGGTTATCGACCTGAAGGAAAACCTGTACCGGGCCGAATACCAACTGCAGCTCGAAAAGGTGGCCGGGCGCTGGCAGATCCGAAATTTCCAGGAGACATCCAGGATCCGGATCGGAGATAACAACCCGGACAACCCCCTCAATTTTGACGTCTACTGCTCGGTTTACGAGTTGGGGAACTACATGGATGTTGTTGCCCTCCTGGACGCCCTGCCGGATATTGAGTTCGTCGGGGAGTTTGCCATGGGGGTCCATTACCGGTGGCTTCAGCCGGCCAACCCTCTCTCTGAAGGGGTCGATGTTACCGCCAATATCTTCGGCGAGTTTATCATCACCGATGAGGAGTTAATCGTCTTCTCCCGGGACGAGGTAAATGTCGCTCGGATCGCCGCCACCCTCAGTGAAAAACTGGGTGACGGCGCTTTGGAGCACAAACAGTGCTACTACCTGTCGGCCAACCTGGTGTACGCCATGTTTGGGGGCGAGTATGATTATTTCGAGGAACTTCTTGATGAATTGGGAGCCGAGATTAGCGAAGGCCCTATTAGGGCGTTCATGGCCACCTACCAGGTGAAAAACGCCGAAAAAGTGATCGACCGGATCGGCTCATTTGAGGTTCTCACACTGGAAGCGCCGGATGGAACCCGGATTTTCCACGAATTTGTCCGGGTCTACGAAGATGAAGGCACCCGCTATGGTGAAGGGTTCGTGGCTGAATACAAACTGCTGGGCGAGACCCTCGAGATTACGACATTCGACCGGCACCAGCTCGAGGTTGTCTGCCGGGAGTTTGAAAAAGGGATCAAGCGGTCGATCAAGCTGCTGACTGTGGAAGAACGGCGGGACCACTTCGCCGAACTGATCCCCCGCACTTTCCAGGACCTCCCCCGGGAAATGCGTGACAGAATCACCAAGATTCAACTGGAACGCTGGCTAAAGACGAGTATGCCGGCACTCAATGGCATGACACCTCTCCAGGCGCGGGAATCCATCGAGGGGTGCCGGCTGCTCTGGGGGCTGTTCAAGTATATGCGGAATTTACAGCAGGAGTTGACCCGCCAGGGGATTGAGCCGCCGATTGATTACCGTGCCTATATCAAAGCCATAGACGACCGGCATCATTGATAGAAAATGTTTTAGTGATTAATTATGAAAAAACGATTGACATGCCATACCGGTTTTAACTATACTATAGAGTAAATATTGGTTGACAGATCTGTAATTTTATTTACAGGTTTGTTGATGCAGAAGTAATGATGGGAGCCGGTGCATGCCGTCACTTGGTCACAGAGAGCTGGGTGGCTGGGAGCCAGTACTAACACGGTGTGACAGTATCTTCCCTGAACTGCGATCTGAACGACCCCTGGTCTAGTAGGTGATGCCGGGTGTGAGCGCCCGTTAAAGCGCAGTGTAGTGAGCTACACACCAAGTTGGTTGCTCTTGCAGCAATCGGGGTGGTACCGCGGGAATATCCCTCTCGTCCCTGAAGACATTTTCTTTAGGGTGCGAGGGGGTTTTTAATTCCTATTCAAATCCATATGACTGAAGAGGGAAGTGTACCTAGGGTTCCGCGCCGGGGCCAACTGCTTTTGGCTTCCGCGGTCAGGACCGAGCGGTACAGGCATGCAGGGATTTGCTGTTCCTGAATGTTACACCGTGGGGATAAAAGACCCTAGCGGATAGGTTCCACTCAAGAACGGGGGGGAATTTATCCGGTAGGGTTTTTATGTAGATGGCCATTGTATACCTAATTCGGTGAACAGGCCCAAAAATAGAACTCTTTTTAAGGGAGATGTTGGAATTGAGGAGTGCTACCATCAAAACCGGAATTGAAAAAGCACCACACCGGTCCTTGCTGTATGCCCTCGGTTTAACCAAAGAGGAGATGGGACGGCCCTTTGTGGGGGTGATCAACTCCCAAAACGAGGTGGTCCCCGGGCATAAGCATCTGGACCAGATTGCGGAAGCGGTCAAGTCCGGGATCAGGATGGCCGGTGGGGTTCCGTTTGAATTTCCGGTAATTGCCGTTTGCGACGGAATCGCCATGAACCATCCCGGGATGAAGTATTCCCTGGCCAGCCGGGAGTTGATTGCCGACTCCATCGAAATCATGGCCATGGCTCACCCCTTCGATGCCCTGGTTTTTATCCCCAACTGTGACAAGATTATTCCGGGAATGCTGATGGCCGCCGCCCGGCTGAACATTCCGTCCGTATTTGTCAGCGGCGGTCCCATGTTGGCCGGGCTGCACCAGGGAGCGGCAGTGAGTGTCACATCCATATTTGAGGCTGTGGGGGCGGCCAGCGCCGGGAAGATGACCGCCGAGGAACTCACGGCTCTGGAGGAGAATGCCTGCCCCGGTTGTGGGTCCTGTGCCGGCATGTTCACGGCCAACTCCATGAACTGCCTCACTGAGGCCCTGGGGATGGGGCTTCCCGGCAACGGAACGATTCCAGCCGTAATGGCCAACCGGGTCAGACTGGCCACCACCGCCGGGATGCAGGTTATGGAACTGCTGCGGCGGGAGATCCGGCCATCTGATATCATGACGCCGGAGGCTTTCCGGAACGCTTTGACCGTCGATATGGCCCTTGGGTGTTCCACGAACACGGTTCTGCATCTGCCGGCCATTGCCCACGAAGCGGGGGTATCAATTGATCTTGATATGGTCAACGAAGTTTCCGGGCGGACCCCCCACCTGTGCAAGCTGAGCCCTTCCGGGAATCATTACCTGCAGGATCTGGACGAGGCGGGCGGAATTCAAGCTGTAATCGGGGAACTTCACGGTAACGGACTGATAAATTCCGGATGCCTGACGGTGACGGGCAAGACAGTGGGCGAGAACGTGGCCGGCCGCGCCATCAAGCGCCCGGACGTCATTCGCAGCTGCAAGGACCCATACAGCCCCACTGGTGGCATTGCGGTGCTGCGCGGCAACTTGGCCCCGGATGGAGCGGTTGTTAAGCAGGGGGCGGTCGCCAAAGAGATGCTGGTCTTTTCCGGCACGGCAAGGGTATTTGAGTCTGAGGAAGAAGCGGTGACGGCTATTCTGGGCCAACGGATCAAGCCCGGAGATGTTCTGGTCATCCGGTATGAAGGCCCCAAAGGTGGGCCGGGAATGCGGGAAATGCTTACTCCGACGGCCACTCTCGCCGGTATGGGCCTTGACCGCGAAGTGGCATTAATCACCGATGGCCGATTCTCCGGAGCGACCAGGGGGGCATCGATCGGGCATGTGTCCCCGGAAGCGGCCGAGGGCGGGTTAATCGGTTTGGTCAAGGACGGGGACATTATTAAAATCGACATTCCGGGCCGGCGGCTGGACCTTGATGTCAGCCCCGGCGAGTTAGCCGCCAGAAAGGCCGAATGGAAGCGGCCCGAACCGAAGATTAAGACAGGTTACCTGGGACGCTATGCTCGAATGGTGTCATCGGCCAGTACCGGGGCTGTTTTCCAGGATTAGAAAAGCCGGTGTAAGGCCGGTTTGGGGAATCAGGAATATGAGCGGGCGGGTTGTTAGATAAAAAAAACTGGATGCAATCAAGAATAGAAGGAAACTTGGAGGTGATACTGAGATGAAAATGACTGGTGCCCAGATTCTGCTCAAATGTCTGGAACGGGAAGGGGTCGAGGTAATCTTCGGCTACCCCGGAGGGACCGTTCTGCCAATTTACGACGCCCTTTTCGACAGTAAGAACCTGAAGCATATTCTGGTCAGGCATGAGCAGGGCGCGGCTCACGCTGCTGACGGATATGCCAGAGCTACAGGGCGGACGGGGGTCTGCCTGGCCACTTCCGGCCCGGGGGCGACCAATCTGGTGACGGGCATTGCCACTGCCCACATGGATTCCATTCCTATGGTGGCCATTACCGGGCAGGTTGTCTCACCTTTAATCGGGCGGGATTCCTTTCAGGAAGCAGACATTTTCGGGATAACTCTTCCGATCACGAAGCACAGTTACCTGGTCAAAGATCTGGCCGAACTGCCAAGGGTAATCAAGGAAGCGTTTCACATTGCGTCAACAGGCCGGCCGGGACCCGTATTGGTGGATATTCCCAAGGACCTCACGATGATACAGGGCACTTTCAAGTATCCGGAGAAAATGTCGCTGCCCCGTTATAAATTACCGTCCTCGGGCGATGCCAGACGGATCAAGGAGGCAGCGAGCGTCATCTCGCAATCCAAACGTCCTGTGATTTACGCCGGCGGAGGGGTGATTACTGCCGGAGCCAGTGCCGAACTGACCGAACTGGCGCACCGCTGCCAGATTCCGGTGACCACCACCCTGATGGCTATGAGCTGCTTCAACGGCGAGGATTCGTTATCACTGGGGATGCTGGGGATGCACGGCACCCGCTACGCCAATTATGCCGTTTCCGATTGCGATTGTTTGATCGCTGTCGGAGCCCGGTTCGACGACCGGGTTACGGGGAAAGTGGACACCTTCGCGACCAAAGCCAATATCATTCACATTGACATTGACCCGGCGGAATTGGGCAAGAATGTTCAGCCGCACGTTCCCATAACCGGGGATGTGAAGGTCGTCCTGGGCGAACTCTTACAACATATGGAACCGCAGGAGCATCCCGAATGGCTGGCCCAGATTGGGGAATGGAAGGAAAAGTACCCTCTGCGGTATGAATCCTGCGGGTCGGAAGGCCGGATCAAGCCTCAATTCGTGGTTGAGCAGATTTACCAAATGACTTCGGGCAAGGCCGTAATTACCACCGAAGTGGGTCAGAACCAGATGTGGGCTGCTCAGTATTACCGGTATACAGAACCGAGGACATTTATCTCTTCCGGCGGTTTGGGGACAATGGGGTTCGGGCTGCCGGCAGCCATTGGGGCCCAGCTGGGCAGGCCGGACAAGATTGTGTTTGATATCGCCGGGGATGGAAGCATCCTGATGAACTCGCAGGAACTGGCGACGGCGGTCCATTACCAGGTGCCCGTAAAAGTGGCCATCCTGAACAACCAGTTCCTGGGCATGGTCCGGCAGTGGCAGGAAATATTCAACGACAGGCGATATTCCTCCACAGATTTGACGAGCGCACCCGACTTTGTCAAACTGGCCGAGGCTTACGGCCTGGTGGGAATCCGGGCGACCAGACCAGAGGAGGTCCGCCCGGCCTTGGAGAAAGCCATCAATACGCCTGGACCGGTTATCATCGATTTTTGGGTCGAGCGGGAGGAGAACGTCTTCCCGATGGTGCCTCCTGGTGGAGCAATCAACGCCATGTTAGGAGGGGAGTAAAGTGAAGCATACTCTGTCCGTCCTGGTCGAAAACCACCCGGGAGTATTAACCAGGGTGGCCGGTTTGTTCAGCCGCCGGGGTTACAACATCGAAAGCCTTGCAGTCGGCGAGACTGAGAACCCGGCGATTTCCCGGATGACCATTGTCGTTGGCGGTGATGACCGGGTAATCGAGCAGGTGACCAAACAGCTGCACAAACTGATTGACGTGCTCAAGATTAATGACATAACCAACGATGAGCATGTTGACAGGGAACTGATGCTGATTAAGGTCAACGCGGATGCCGCCGCCCGCGGGGAAATTATGCAGATAGTGGACATCTTCCGGGCCCGGATCGTTGATATCGGCCGTAAGTCTTTAATCATTGAGGCAACCGGTGACCAGAGCAAAATCAACGCAATTGAAGCTTCCCTGCGGCCGTTCGGGATTCTGGAACTGGTGCGGACCGGTAAAATTGCCATTGTCCGGGGGCAAAAACATAAGGAATAAGAAACCGGGCGGGGTGCTGTCACCACGGTAACAACCCGGGAACGGGGGCGTTCCCTTAAGCCAATAAAACAACTGAACCAAAAGGAACCAAGTATTAAGGAGGCCTGATTTAAATGGTAAAGATGTACTATGATCAGGATGCTGATCTGAATCTGTTAGCTGGTAAGACCGTGGCCATCCTGGGCTACGGAAGCCAGGGGCACGCCCAGGCTCTCAATCTTAAAGACAGCGGTGTCAAGGTTATTGTTGGTCTGAGACCCCCCACAAGCCCGGATGCCAAAGCGGAATGGGAACTGGTGGAGAAAGCCGGTTTCGAGGTGTTCACAGTTGAGCAAGCCTGCCAGAAGGCCGACATCATCCAGGTGCTGGTCCCGGACCAGATCCAGGGGCCGCTGTACCACTCCAAAATTGCTCCGAACCTGAAAGCCGGTAATGCCCTGGGGTTCTCCCATGGGTTCAATATTCACTTTGGGCAGATTGTGCCCCCGCCCGATGTTGATGTATTCATGGTAGCGCCCAAAGGCCCGGGGCACCTGGTACGCCGCGAGTATGAAAAAGGCGCCGGGGTTCCCAACCTGATCGCCGTCTATCAGGATGCCACCGGAAAGGCGAAAGAGATTGGCCTGGCGTATGCCAAGGGGATCGGCGGCACTAGAGCCGGTGTTATCGAGACGACATTCAAAGAAGAGACGGAGACCGACCTGTTTGGTGAGCAGTGTGTGCTCTGCGGTGGGACCACCGAGCTGGTGAGAGCGGGGTTTGACACCCTTGTTGAAGCTGGTTACCAACCGGAAATCGCCTACTTTGAGTGCTTGCACGAATTGAAACTGATCGTAGACCTGATGTACGAAGGCGGGATCAGCTGGATGCGCCACTCGATTAGCGATACGGCCGAGTATGGGGACTTGATGGTCGGGAAGCGCCTGATCAATGAGGAGACCCGGAAAGAAATGAAAAAAGTTTTGGCGGAAATCCAGGACGGGACTTTTGCCCGAGATTGGCTCCTGGAAAACATGGTAGGGCGGCCCAAGTATTCAGCAATGAAACGGATCGAGGCCGATCACCTTATTGAAAGAGTTGGCAAAGAGCTGCGCAAGATGATGCAGTGGCTGAAGAAGAAGTAAGAGCGGCAGCAAGTTCTGATTTTATAGAGGGGGGATTTATTTTGGGATTAAAGGTGCGGAAGCCTTAGTAAAAGTTCTGGAACAAGAAAAAGTGGAGGTTATTTTCGGTTACCCCGGCGGTTCTGTTCTCCCGATTTATGACGCCCTGTACCGATCCAAAATCAATATGGTTTTGGTGCGGACCGAACAGGGCGGGGTACATGCCGCCAGCGGTTATGCCCGGGTGACGGGTAAGGTGGGTGTTTGTTTAGCAACGTCTGGTCCCGGCGCAACCAATCTGGTTACCGGAATTGCCACCGCCTATATGGACTCGATTCCGATCGTGGCCATTACCGGACAGGTTGCCACAAGCATGGTGGGAACAGATGCGTTTCAGGAAGTTGACATCACAGGGATCACGATTCCGATAACCAAGTATAACTACCTGGTTAAAAGGGTGGAAGATCTCCCGGGAATTATGAAGGAAGCCTTCCATCTGGCGGCCAGCGGCCGGCCGGGGCCGGTGCTGATCGACATCCCCCGGAATGTGGCTGATGCTGTGGTGGAGATGCCCGAGGAATTGAGGCTGGATATCCCCGGGTATAAGCCGACGTATAAGGGGCACCCGACCCAGATAAAGTCAGCGGCGGCGCTGATTGATCAGTCGGAACGACCGGTTATTTATGCCGGCGGGGGCGTCATCAGCTCCGGGGCCACAGAAGAACTGCGGCAGCTGGCAGAGCGCATCCAGGCACCGGTGACCACCACCTTGATGGGGATCGGGTCGTTCCCGACTGAACACACGCTGTCCATTGGGATGCTTGGTCTGCATGGGCTTCCCTGCGCCAACTTTGCCGTCAGCGAGGCTGATCTTCTAATTGGGATCGGGGTTCGCTTCGATGACCGGGTCACCGGGGCCGTGTCCAAGTTTGCCCCCAAGGCCAAGATCGTTCATATCGACATAGACCCGGCGGAAATTGGTAAGAACGTCGAGGTCGATCTGCCGATTGTCGGTGATGCCAAACGCATTTTGAACGAAATCCTGGCTCGGGTGGCGGAAAACAAACACGGCAGTTGGCTGGAGCAGGTAGATGATTGGAAAAGGGATTACCCCCTGTGTTACCAAGGCAGAGAGGTGCCGGCTCAGCCCCAGTTCGTTCTGGAAGAGATGGGCCGGCTGATCAACAGAGAGGCCGTTATCACTACCGATGTCGGCCAGCATCAGATGTGGGCCGCCCAATACTGCCGGGTAAACCAGCCGCGTACCTTCCTCTCTTCCGGCGGCCTGGGCACCATGGGTTATGGGTTTCCGGCAGCCATTGGCGCTCAGCTGGGCAAACCTGACGCGCTGGTCGTGGCCGTGACGGGGGATGGCAGTTTCCAGATGAATATGCCGGAGCTGGGAACAGCCTGTGACCATAATCTCCCCATTAAAATTTTGCTCTTTAACAACCACACATTGGGAATGGTAAAACAATTGCAGCACTTTTATTCGAACCGGGTCTACGCCGGAGTGGAATTTCGGACCATGCCCGACTTCACCGAACTGGCCAGGGCCTATGGCGCTGTCGGCTGCCGGATCAGCTCCCGGGAGGATGTTATCCCGGTTTTGACGGAAGCGTTCGGCAACGGGAAATTGACTCTGATTGACTGCTTAATCAGTCCTGACGAGATGGTGTACCCGATAGTCCTTGCTGGACGGGGCCTGAACGAAATGGTGACAGGGGAACAGGAGGGGCGGTAGCATGCGAAACAGAGTCTTCTTTTTTGATACTACACTTCGGGATGGTGAGCAGTCTCCGGGTGTCAGCTTGAACATTGAAGAAAAACTGGAGATAGCGAACCAGCTGGCCCGACTGAACGTGGATGTGATTGAAGCTGGCTTCCCCATCGCCTCTCGCGGGGACTTCGAAGCCGTAAAGGCTATCGCCGCCAAAATTAAGGGCCCCACGATTGCCGGGTTGGCCAGGGCCTGCCAGGGGGATATCGACCGGGCCTGGGAAGCGCTGCAGTTCGCGGACAAACCACGGATTCATACGTTTATCGCCACTTCGGACATTCACCTCAAGCACAAGTTGAAAAAGACGCGGGAAGAAGTCCTGGAACAGGCCGTGGCAGCGGTGCGTCTGGCCCACAGCTACACGCCGGACGTGGAGTTTTCGGCCGAAGATGCCTTCCGCAGCGATCTTGAATTCCTCTGCCAGGTGGTGGAAGCGGTCATCAATGCCGGGGCCACCACAGTCAATATTCCGGACACGGTAGGGTATGCCACCCCCCAGGAGTTCGGGGAGTTTATAGCGGCCATCCGGTCCAAGGTCAGGAATATCGATAAGACTGTTCTCAGCGTTCACTGCCACAACGACCTGGGGCTGGCGGTGGCGAATTCGCTGGCTGCTGTCGCCAACGGGGCCCAGCAGGTGGAATGCACCCTGAACGGGATCGGTGAGCGGGCGGGCAACGCGGCTCTGGAAGAGATAGCCATGGCCCTTTACACCCGCAAATCGGTGTACAATAAGGAATGCGGCCTAAACCTGGCGGAGATTTACCGGACGAGCAGGCTGGTCAGCACCCTGAGCGGGATGCATGTACAGCCGAACAAGGCCGTGGTCGGTAAAAACGCTTTTGCGCACGAATCGGGGATTCACCAGGATGGCGTCCTCAAGGAAAGAACCACCTATGAGATCATGAACCCGGCCCTGATTGGCCTCCATCAGAACAACATTGTTCTGGGGAAACACTCGGGCAGGCACGCCTTCAGAGAACGCCTGGCGGAACTGGGTTACGAGCTTGGTGACGCTGATCTGGACAAAGCTTTTGTCCGGTTCAAGGCGCTGGCCGACAAGAAGAAGGAGATTACCGATCAGGACCTTGAGGCTATTGTCAGCGATGAATTCCGGACCATCCCGGAGCGATACCGGCTGCATTACCTCCATATCTCCAGCGGCACCAATGTGCTGCCTACGGCCACGGTTGGAATTGCGGACGGAGAAGAAGTCATGGAGGACGCCGCCTGCGGCAGCGGTCCGGTGGACGCGGCTTACAAGGCCATTGAAAAGCTGACCCAAATCGGCGCTACCCTCGTGGATTACTCCATCAATTCCATTGGCAAAGGCAAGGATGCCCAGGGTGAAGTGACCATCCGTCTGGAACTGGAGGGTCGGACGTTTATCGCTCGCGGAGTGAGCACGGACGTAATCGAGGCCAGCGTACTGGCGTACATCAATGGCATTAACAAAGTGATATACCAGATCGAAAAGGACAAGGCAGCCAATGGAAATGGGAACGGGTCTCCGATCGGGGAGAGGGTGTGAAATGTATGGGTATGACAATAACCGAGAAAATCCTGGCCAAACACGCCGGTCTTGACCGGGTGGAGCCAGGCGAACTGATCAACTGTAAGCTCGATGTGGTGCTGGCAAATGATGTAACGGCGCCGGTAGCCATCAAGGAGTTTGCCAAGTTGGAAATCGACAGGGTGTTTGACAAAGACCGGGTTGTCCTGGTTCCGGACCACTTTACGCCGAACAAGGATATCAAGTCGGCGGAACAGTGCAAGGAGATGCGCGATTTTGCCCACCAATTTGAGATCACCAACTATTTCGAAGTGGGGCGGATGGGTATTGAGCACTGCCTGCTTCCCGAGTCAGGGCTGGTTTTGCCCGGGGACGCGATTATCGGGGCAGATTCCCACACCTGTACCTACGGAGCCTTGGGGGCATTTGCCACCGGGGTGGGCAGCACCGACATGGCCGCCGGTATGGCCAACGGGGAATGCTGGTTCAAAGTGCCCGAGTCGATTAAGTTTGAATACAACGGAAAACCTAACAAGTGGGTGGGCGGCAAGGATCTGATCCTGCACACCATCGGGGATGTCGGTGTGGACGGGGCCTTATACCAGGCCATGGAGTTTACCGGGGAGGCCATTCGGGAACTACCGATGGATGGCCGGTTTACCATGGCCAACATGGCTATCGAGGCAGGCGGCAAAAACGGGATTATCGCTCCTGACCAGACCACCATTGATTACGTTGAGGCCCGGGCCAAGCGGCCCTACCAGGTGTTGGCCAGCGATGATGATGCCAAGTACGCCCGCGTTATTGAATATGACCTGTCCAAAATCGAGCCCGTGGTGGCATTTCCCCACCTGCCGGAGAACACGCGGCCGGTTTCCGAAGCCGGAAGCGTGGAAATTGATCAGGTTGTCATCGGCTCCTGCACAAACGGACGGATCGATGACCTCAGGATTGCCGCCAAGATTCTGGACGGGCATCAGGTACACCGGAATGTCCGGGTGATTGTACTACCGGGGACCCAGAAGATCTACCTTCAGGCTATGAAGGAAGGTCTGGTGGAAATCTTCGTCCAGGCCGGAGCTGTGGTCAGTACACCAACCTGCGGCCCGTGCCTCGGCGGTCACATGGGTATTTTGGCTAAAGGTGAACGGGCCCTGGCGACGACAAACCGGAATTTTGTGGGTCGGATGGGGCACCCGGGCAGTGAGGTATATCTTTCCGGCCCGGCGGTGGCTGCCGCCTCAGCTATTCTGGGGCGGATCGGTCTTCCGGAGGAGGTGGGAAAATGATTTTCCGCGGCAAGAGCTGGAAGTTCGGGGCCGATGTGGACACTGATGCCATTATCCCGGCCCGGTACCTGAACACTTCCGATCCGATTGAGCTGGCGAAACACTGCATGGAGGATGCCGACCCGGCGTTTCCCTCCAAGATGAACCACGGTGATTTGATTGTGGCGGGTAAGAATTTTGGCTGCGGCAGTTCGCGGGAGCATGCTCCGATCGCCATCAAGGCGGCCGGGATCTCCTGCGTCATCGCCAAGTCGTTTGCCCGCATTTTCTTTCGCAACGCCATTAATATCGGGCTTCCCATCCTGGAATGCCCGGAGGCAGCCGAGGAAATCCGGGAAGGGGATCTGGTCGAGGTCATGGCCGAAAAAGGGGTCATCCAGAACCTGACTACCGGAAAGACTTACCAGGCGGCCCCTTTTCCCGAGTTTATGCAGGAAATAATGAATGCAGGTGGATTGATCAACCATGTCCGAAACAAAATCGCCAAATAACTACCGCATTGCCGTGCTTCCGGGTGATGGCATCGGGGCGGAAATTGTCCCCGAGGCTATCGGCGTTCTGGAAGTGATCGCCCGCAAGTACGGGCACCAATTTGAATTCACGGAAGGACTTATCGGTGGAGCGGCAATTGATGCCATGGGGATGCCGCTGCCCGAGGAAACACTGACACTATGCCGAGCCAGTGATGCGATTCTTCTCGGGGCGGTGGGTGGTCCCAAATGGGATAACCTGCCGGTAGCTCTGCGGCCTGAGGCTGCCGCGTTGTTAGGCCTGAGAAAGGGTCTGGGTTTGTATGCGAACATTCGCCCGGCCATACTGTACCCTGCCCTCGCTGATGCTTCCACCCTGAAACGGGAAGTAATTGCCGGAATCGATCTGATGGTGATCCGGGAACTTACCGGGGGCCTGTATTTCGGCGAAAAGAGGCGGGAGAAGACCGCCACCGGGGAGCGGGCCATCGACACCCTGGTCTATACCACAGAAGAAATTGAACGGATTGCCCGCCTGGGGTTCCAGATGGCCATGAAGCGGCGCCGGAAGCTGGCATCGGTCGACAAGGCCAACGTTCTCGAAAGTTCGCGCTTATGGCGCGAGGTTGTCACCCGGCTGGCTCCGGAGTACCCTGAAGTGGAACTGGCCCATATGTATGTGGACAACTGCGCCATGCAGCTGGTTCGCAACCCGAAACAGTTTGATGTAATTGTGACCGAGAATATGTTTGGTGATATTCTCACAGACCAGGCCTCGATGCTGTCGGGCTCAATCGGGATGCTGGCCTCGGCCAGCATCGGCGGTAAAGTGGCCATGTACGAGCCGTCCCACGGTTCGGCCCCTGACATCGCCGGGCAGGATAAGGCCAATCCCTTGGCTACCATCTTGTCGGCGGCCATGATGCTGCGGTACTCCTTCGGGCTGGACCGGGAAGCAGAGGTCATCGAGAAAGCGGTTCCGGCCGTTCTTGACGCCGGATACCGCACCGGGGATATCATGGAAGATGGAAAAACCCTGGTTGGCACCAGGAAAATGGGTCAACTGGTTACCGACATGGTAACCGGCGCCGATCGGTAGATTAACGCGTGGGGCAAAACCTACCCTGGCTGTAGCCAGGCCGGGAAAGGGCTTTCGCCCGCTTGCCGCCCAATTCCTTGTGTCGGTGATGCGGTTTGCTCTTAGCCCCTGTATCAGGCGGGAAAAAGGAACACTAGCGAATAGTGAAGCCTCGAGGCGGCCCAAGCTCGTCGGGAAATACGAAATCCTGCGAACAGAGGCAATCCCCTTGCCCTACCGCTTGCGACGGCGAAACCGGGTTCGTTAATAAGGTTCTTTAGGAGGGAGAGATGTGCATGGGGATTTAAAGGCGAAAGTCTTTGTTTATGATACCACCCTACGTGATGGCGCCCAGGGAGAGGGTATTTCCCTGTCTGTGGAAGATAAACTGAAGATCGCCGGCAAACTGGACTTTCTTGGTGTGGATTTCATCGAGGGTGGGTGGCCGGGATCAAACCCGAAGGACATGGAGTTTTTCCATCGGGTTCGCGACCTGAAGCTGGAACACGCCCAAATAGTGGCATTCAGCAGCACCCGCCGCCCCCAGGTTCTTGTGGCCGATGACCTCAACATGCAGGCCATCATCCAGTCCGGGGTGAAGGCAGCCGCCATCTTCGGCAAGACATGGGATTTTCACGTCCTGACCGCGCTCGGGACCACCCTGGAAGAAAACCTGGCCATGATCGGTGATACGGTGGCTTACCTCAGAGGCAAAGGGTTAGAAATAATATACGACGCGGAGCATTTCTTTGACGGCTACAAAAACAACCCGGAATATGCCCTAAAAACCCTTCGGGCGGCTGCCGGGGCAGGAGCCAATTGGATTGTTCTCTGCGATACGAACGGGGGCAGTCTTCCCTGGGAAGTGGCCGACATCTTGACTCTGGTCCGGAATGAACTTGATTGCCCGATCGGCATCCATGCCCACAATGACGGGGAACTGGCGGTGGCCAACTCGCTGATGGCGGTCCGGGCCGGTGCTACCCAGGTTCAGGGGACGATCAACGGTTTCGGGGAAAGATGCGGCAACGCCAACATCTGTTCCGTAATTGCCAATCTGGAGTTGAAGCTGGGGAAACAGTGCCTCCCGGCCAACAAGCTGGCGCACCTCCATGAGGTATCCCATTATGTGAGCGAGATTGCCAACATGGTTTCACACGGCAACCAGCCCTTTGTAGGGCACAGTGCCTTTGCCCACAAAGGTGGCATCCACGTCAGCGCCGTGATGAAAAACCCCGATACCTATGAGCATGTGCAGCCGGAAACAGTCGGCAACCACCGCCGCATTCTGGTGTCGGAGCTGTCCGGCCAGAGCAACCTCATGTACAAGTTGGAAGAATTTAACCTGAACACCGACAAGTTGAGCGGTGACGCCCGGAAAATCATTCAGGAAATCAAAGACCTGGAACACCAGGGGTTCCAGTTCGAAGCGGCGGAAGGTTCCCTGGAACTGCTTCTGCGGAGGGCGGCGGGTTTGTACCGGGATTATTTCACTCTCGAGAACCTCAAGATCCTAATGGAAAAGAAGGGACTGGACGACATTCTGTCTGAGGCCATTATCAAGATTAGGGTCAACGACCAGTGTGTCCATACCGCCGCGGAAGGAAACGGTCCGGTGCATGCCCTGGATAATGCGCTCCGGAAAGCGCTGGAGGAATTCTACCCTCAGATTCAGGATGTCCACCTGAGCGACTACAAAGTCCGAGTATTGGATGAGAAGGACGGAGCCCAAGCCAAGGTCCGGGTCCTGATCGAATCTGCGGACAAAGCGGACAAATGGAGCACGGTCGGGGTATCGGCCAATATCATCGAAGCCAGCTGGCAGGCTCTCGCCGACAGCATCAACTATGCCCTTCTCAAACATGAAAAGGGTTCCGCATAGTCCCCTACCTCCGCGCAGCAAACGCACCGACCCGGTTGGAACCTTCATCTGGGCGGGGGGAATCAAGCACTTATGTAATTGGAGGCGAAGGTCCCACAATGAGTATCGAAGAAAACATCAAGTCCATCGGTCTGACGGTACCGGATGTTCCTCGGCCCGCAGCCGCCTATATACCGGCGCTCCAGTCGGGTGACATGGTGTTCACCGCCGGGCAGGTGCCCCTGGTAAACGGGGAACTCAAATACAAAGGCAAACTGGGTGCGGACCTGACGGTAGACGAGGGTTATGCAGCTGCCAAATACTGTGCCCTGAACTGTTTGGCTGCCATCAAGGGGTTAATCGGTGATCTGGACCGAGTGGAGCAGGTCGTCAAGGTTGTGGGGTATGTAGCGAGCGCCGCCGGGTTTACCGATCAGCCAAAGGTGATTAACGGTGCCTCGGAGTTTCTGGTGCAGGTTTTCGGAGAAACCGGCCGTCATGCCCGGGTGGCCGTCGGAGTCGCGGAACTGCCCCTGGGTGCCGCGGTCGAAGTGGAAATGACGGTACGCCTGAAGGCTTAGAGTGGCGCGGCAGGGAACCCAGACTGGATTGATGCCGCCGGGTGGCGGTACAAGGTCCCGAAGGAAACAATGGAATCAGTGCTGTGAATAACAGGAAAGGAAGGCTGGGCCTTCCTTTAATCGTTTCCCGTGGAAATTGCCGACCGGTTCCCTTACCCGCCGGCTTCGCTCCTCAGCTGGGCCAGGCTGCCGCTAATGTATTCCCGAATCCACGACACGACCGGCGGGGCGTTTATGGGGACACCATCCAGTTCCCGCCTCACTTCGGCGGCGGCGAAGCTGAACTCCAGGCCATTGAGGGTGTGGCGGTAAACTAAATTGACCTCGGGATTACAGACAAGCAGCACCACAATTGTTTCCACCATATCGCCAAGAGGGGCACGGTCAATGTGTGAATGTTGAAACCGGGCTGTCACCAGAGTCCCTTCCCCCACGGTGGATTGAATCGTCAACCAGCCGCCGCAGCGTTCGGCTGCCGCTTTAAACAAAGGAATACCAAGACCGACCTTGCGGGTGGTGCGGGTGGTAAAAAACGGATCCGAAACCCGGTCCACCAGTTCCGGGGTCATCCCCCGCCCATTGTCGCTTATGGTTATTTCCATCAGATCGGCTTTAAGATCCTCTGTAACCCAAATGTTGATGGTCGCGGCCCCTGCCGCGATTGAATTCTGGACAAGGTCCAGAATATGCATAGACAGCTCGCGCATGACCTTCTAGCACACCTACCCCCGGCAAGCACCTGGGTTAGCCTGCCCAATAATCCCCGCAGATTAGAGGAACCGATCCCGTAAGGCTTATTCGTGCTGTTGGAGAATGTCGGGAACAGCTTCCGGGGTCAACCCCGCATGTACCTTACCATTAATCCTGATCGCAGGCCCGGCACTGCAGCAATCAAAACAGGAACTGAGGTCGAGGGAAAACCGCCCATCAGAGGTGGTTTCCTTGGCTTTGATCCCCAGTGCTTGTTCCAGGGCAACCAGTACCTCTTCGGCCCCGCCCCGGTAACACTCCCGGTTCATACAGACTTCAATTTTGTAACGGCCCTGAGGTACCAGCGAGTAGAAAGAATAAAAAGATGCCGCGTGATATACTTCGCGAAGTGGAATTTTCAATCCCTGAGCGACGCGGCGCTGGGCATCCTTGGGTATGTATCCGTACAGGTCCTGAACCTTATTCAGGACCGGTATCAGTGCCCTCGGATGCCCCTGGAACTCTGTGATGGTATCGTCCAGTTCCTGAATGGCTTGGGTTGGGCAGATAGTGCCGTGTTGACCGCGTTTCAAAGTCGTTCACTCCTCAACAAAAGAAATTCCCCCGAACCAATATTGGTGCCTTTATACTATATTGGTTGGGGCGCGTTGGTGAAACAAAGGTTGGGTTACCATGTCGCGACTTTGCGCCCGCGTTCTCCCCGCAGGGCCATGGCCAGTTCGGCAAAAGTGGGCTCGGCAAGGAAGGCCGCGGATCGCTGACCGCTGATCTCGGAAAGGCGGTGGGCATCGGAAGAGCCTATTAAGGCGTATGAGTCCAGCATGGGAAACTTGGCAAACGCTTTCTCGGCGGTGATGTTCCGGGAAATTTCCACAGTTTTGATGGGCAAACCCGGAGGTATGAAGCCGAGGCTTCCGATCAGGCTGTAGGCGGGCCGGTCAACATGGGAAGGAATGCAAATACCCCCGAGGTCGGACACCCCAGCCACGACCTGTTCCACCGACAAAGAGGTGGAAGTCAGAAGCATCCGGTTCAACCGTCCGATCACCTGATTCTGATCGTCAATAATCAGCTGCGGCCCGAACACCTCTTCCCGGTTTGGTTGGTCGGGCAGGGAGCGGTAAACGGTCTCCTGCCAGTCCAGGGCTGTTGGGACAGAGGCAAACAGGCAGACAATATGGACCTCCTCCCGGGTTTGTACTTCCATCCCTGGAACAACAGCAAGGCCGAGCCTGTCGCCGGCCCTGACAGCGGCAGCGGCATTCTCGGCGGTGTTGTGGTCGGTGATGGCGACGATATCGAGCCCGATTTCTTTAGCCACAGCCACAATGTTGTTTGGGGTCATTTCCTCCTCGGCACATGGTGACAGGGCCGAGTGGATATGCAGATCGATCGCGAATTCTTTCAGCATTGACCTTACGCTTCCAACAACTTGAATAGCCTGCCTGCTACTGGAAAAGTGGGGAGCTCCGTGGTCAAAACCGGAATGTTCTCAGCCTGGGCCTTGGCAAGGGTATCAGCGTCAGGTTCGGCTCCCCGCGAAATAATGATGCCGGCGAGGTTGAGCAGGGTGGCCACGGCGACAATGTTCTGGTGCACCTGCAGGGTAATCCAGAGGTTTCCTTCCTTGGCATTGGCCATGACATCGCTCAGCAGGTCCGAGCAGTAAGCCCCTGTTACCTCCCGGTCCAGGAACTCGCCCCCTGTCTTAACTTCCAACCCGAGTTGGGCGGTAATCTCCTTCAGGTTCATTCCGCTTCGCCCCTTTCCTCCTTTTTCTCCATCACAGGCGGAACCTGCTCCGCCAGTTGGAACATCTGTCGCTGAATCTTCATGATTTCTTTCTGAACTGCAGTAACGGGAGGAACCAGCTTGGCCAGGGCCAGCATCTGGGCCGCTAATTCCTGTAGTATCTCCCTAAGCTTGAAGGTGCAATCAGTTTCCAGGGCCCCGCCGCAGCTGATGTCCTCGGCAAGAGAACGGCAGGTAGGCGAACCGCACGAGCCGCAATCGAGGCCGGGAAGTTCCTTGAGGATTCGTTCTGACTTTTCTACTTTGATAATGGCCTGGGAGATGTTATCATCCAGGCGGTATGATCGCGGTTCAATACCGTGTTCAAACTCAAAAAAGCCTTCCTGATATAGTCTCTTCACTTCGGCCTCAAATTCCGGGGGCACGTCCTGGGGCATTTTGGCGGCCAGATTGCGGATTTTAACCCTGGACCCGAATGGATTGTCAACGGTCAGCGGGCCGCCGACGCACCCACCGGAACAGGCGAGGAACCCCAGGTAATCAATGTCATCATTAACCTTGCCCAGCTCAATCTCCGTCAACACGTTAATCACATTGTGGATGCCATCCACACAAAGTTCGTTGTCAATGCCAATAGCGTAGTTCTGGCCTCCGGCGCGGGCCCAACCGATGCCAAGGCCGGTCCCTTTCAAAAGCTCCGGCATTTCCGGTACCCGGTGGATCTGTTTGAGAAGATCGGCATAAATCGCGTTGATGGCGATGGCACCATCGACACAGGAACGGCTTACTCCTAAAGGTTGTCGGATGGCATTGACCTTGGCGGGGCATGGTGTGATAAAAAAGATCCCGATTTCCTCCGGCTGCAAACCAAGCTGCAGGCTGCGTTTCTGTTTAACCATTTTGGCCGCTATCTCCATAGGCGACTCGATAGGGATGATCTGGTTGACCAGACTGGGGAACCGAACCTGAATTAAACGGACTACACCGGGACAGGCAGATGCGATCATCGGGCGGGGGCTCTTGTGGTCCCTCAGGTATTCCCGAATGGCAATCGTTACTGCGTCGGCCCCAAGCGAGACTTCGTAAATCTCATCAAACCCCAACGAGAGGACAGCGGCAAGTACCCGGGCCGGGGAAATCCCGCGGCGAAACTGTCCATAAAGCGTCGGAGCCGGGAGAACGATGTTGTATTTGAACTCTTTCAATCGGTCAAGTGAATCGGCGGCGACGATTTTGGCGTGGTTCGGGCAGTTCCGAATACATTCGCCGCAGTCGATGCACAGGTTTTCTATAATAATTGCTTTCCCGTTTCGGACACGGATAGCCTCTGTGGGGCAGCTTTTGATGCAGTTCGTGCACCCCTTACACTTCTCTTGATCCAGTGTGACCGCAGGTGAATAGTTGCCCACCGGAATCACCACTTCTCCAATGTTTTGAATGGTTACTTGTTGTATAAAATCATTCTGACGATTGTACCCTTCCCTACCTCGGAGGAAATAAAAAACTCGTCGGCACATTTCTTCATGTTTGGCAAACCCATCCCGGCCCCAAACCCCATTTCCCGGATGTGATCGGGGGCGGTGGAGTAACCTTCCTGCATGGCGAGCGGAATATCGGCAATTCCGGGGCCCAAATCCTCGGCGATTATCTCCACAAATTCCGGAGTAATGTTGGCCTGCAGGGTGCCGGAATCAGCATGAATGACCATATTCATTTCCGCTTCATAGGTGGCGATAGCGGTGCGGCGCACAATAGCGGAACAAAATCCAATATGCTGCAGCGTGTATTTAATCATGCTGGAAGCTTCGCCAGCCATTGTGAAATCTTTCCCTAAAATGAAGAACTCAAGTTTCATTTTATTGTTTTCAGGTTTGTCCCCGTCGTTGTGATTGTCCATGGCTGCGCCTCTATTTCATTTAAAATTAACTTGCGGTGGTGCCGGGTCTCAACCCGGAAACATAAAGAAGGCCACAAGTATCATAAAGAGTGTATTTGGTGACCAGAAGCGGTATGCCCTTTTGTACTGCCAGGTCAATCATTTCCTCACTTGGCCTCTTGCCCCGCACAAAGACAATGGCGACGATATCGATCAATTCAGCGGTTCTAATCACCTGACCATTAACCAAGCCGGTTAAGAGAAGAGTTCTTTCGCGAGAGAAAGCCAGCAGATCACTCATCAGATCTGCGGCTGTGACGGAACTGATCTCCACAGAAAGTTTCCGATCACCACAAACCAGCTGGGCGTCCAGAACTCTCATTACTTCATTCAGTGTCATGTCAAAATCTCCCTTACAACATCTATCACCACAGTGCGCGGCAAAAACGTGAAAAGTTGGTACTTCACTTAAACTGAAATGCTTAAGTACCGCCTTTGACAACCAGCCGGAGTACCCCAATCACGATTAAGGCGAGAGCACCACCAACCAGTGCGGTGAACAGTTGCGGAATTTGGAGGGACACGGCAATCTTGGGTGGAACCTGGATCAAAAAACGGACAACACCAGCGAGAACCAAGTACTTGAGAAGCGCACCGACGGCCACGCCCAGGTACGGGCCCGATTTACCCAACCATGGCTGGCGGGACATAAGCCCGAAAGCCGTGACCAGGACAGCGTTTCCGGCCATTATTCCGGGGATGGCCGGGGCCAGTGGAGCAGGCAGGACGCCGAGAGCAAAGGCGACCAGCGGTGTCAATAGCCCGATTAGTACTCCGCTGCCTATACCCACCATCGATGCCGCAATCAGAAGGATTGCATTTACCAGCGGCCCGGTTATGGGTTGACGCATCTGCAGAAACTGAACCGCAACGACAATTGCCAGAAGAATGGCAGTTCGAGTTAAGAACCGGGTACTCACCAGGGCTACCTCCCCATCCACACCGTTCAAGCCTATTCTGAGTATTCAGATTATATTCGTCGAAGCCTGTTAGATTTCCTGCCTAGTTTGCTAAAAAACAAACCCACCGAAGGTGGGTCAATCGGGTCTGGCGTACTTAAAGCCTGTCATTTCTCTGACCCCAGGGACCAAGAGATGCTCTACCTGTCTTATCTGTGGGTATGCCTTGAAGACTGCCAGGTCGTCCATGACTCCCCCGGTCAGCTTAAGTCCGGATTCCAGGGCCTGGGGATCGCCCACGGCCTGAATGATGATCGGGAAATTCAACCTCTGGGCATTGAGTGTAATGTAAAGGGAATCATCTTCTCCGTAGTAGATGGAGGTTCCGAAGGTAACCCGGACTCCGTTAACCGTGATCGCCTCGGCTCCGGAAGTCCACAGCTCGTTTACGATGTCGATAAGGTCGAGGTAGACGATCGGGGAATCGTTCGTAATGGTAATGGTAATACCTGGACCTTCCGCCGGGGACGCTCCCAGGACGGTTTTAAGGCGGGTTGTTTCCCGAACCAGGTTCTTTACGGAACTCTGCCCATTGTTAAGGCCTTGTTCAAAAGCCTGCTTCTGATAGGTCAGTTCCCCCAGTTCTGAGAGGAGCGTCGCTTTTTTTTCGTAGAAATCGCGTACCATGGCCACGAGGTCTTCCGTGCTCTGCGCCGTTAAGGTATTGAGATAGTTCTGCTGTGTCCGGAACTGCACTGACAGCAGGATGCCGAGAAACAGGAAGGTAACAAAAACGGGCAACTGCCATTCGGGGCGCTTATTCATGGGGAATACTTCCGCTGACCGGGGTCTGTTTCTTCCGCAGCAGTCCCACCAAAATGTAGCGGCGGATAATGGCCAGGTTTTGGAACAGGCGGACACCGAAGGCAAAAATGGCCGCCAGGTAAAGGTCGACGCCTAATTTATCACCCAGGTAGGCCAGCATTGCCGCCAGCAGGGCGTTGGTAAAAAAGCCGGTCAGGAGGATGGCCCCGTCAAATTTGTCCTCCATTACCCCTTTCAGTCCCCCCAAGACGGAATCCAACGATGCCAGGACGGCAACGGACATGTACTTGGCGTAGATACCCGGGATGGGGATGGAAAAAGTTGACCCCAAAATAATACCCAAAATCAAACCTAACAGCGGCAGCCACATTTAATCGGCACCTTCCTTTCCCGGTTCGGAATAATCAAACCTAAACCCGCTCTTATACGCCGGGATTTTGGCGATGGGTACTTTTTTCAAGCTGACCGGAAACTGGAGGGCTTTCAAAGTGCGAAATTCCGATTCGGGAGAGGTAACGGCCGTTACCATGGCAACCGGATCGCCGATGGCAGTGATAATGTAGGGGGGAGCCAGCCTGGTGGTGTTAACCAGGATCATGGTCCCGGCGCATCTTATATCGCTGGTTGTCACCAACCTTTGATTATTAATGGCAATGGCTTCCGCCCCGCCAACTTTTAGGTCGTTGACAAGGTAAAGGAGGTTCTTGTCGTGAATGATATAGTCTTCGTCGCGGTATTTTCCAAGATCCTTGATTTTTGCGGCCTCCGCTCCCCGGACGTTATCTTCAAGGGTTAAAACTATCCCCGGGCCGGCAAGGGCGGTCAAACCCGAGGCAGCCTGGGCCGTTTCCAACTCATCCCGGAGGATGTGCAGTTTATCCTGACTGCCGACAGCGCGCTTTTGGCCGGAATCGATTTGCTGCCGCAGCTCCGCAATCCGGTTTTCCAACTGCCCGGTCTCTTTTTCGAGGCCGCGTATGATCCCGATCAGGCTCTCATTCCGGTGCGCCTTGGGCCCCATGTTGATAGTGGCCTGGACCCTGAGCTGCAGAGCCAGTAGGATTCCGGACAGGAGGCAGACAACCGTCACAGGAACGAACCACTTTTTGGACGACAGCAATTTGGGAACCTCCCGCTATATGCCTGGTTACGCGGTATAATTCGGTAGGAGGGGCGGGAACTCCTTCTGCGGAGGAATCCGCACCAGGGAAATTTTTCATGGAACCAGTTGCCGGACTAAAAAAGAGGCAACACTGATGACAGGAGGGAAAACACCGAGAAAAAGAAGTGGTAAACTTTTCGGGGTTCCGTCCGGACAACCCGAATGTTAAACTGAATGCGAGGACTCCTGAAAAGGGATTTGGTTCTACCGCGTCGAAATTATTATTGTGGTTGGTTGAATATTCCAGATGATTCAACAATAGGGGTGATCTGGTTGTTGGCGGCCCTGCGCTCCCTTGACATCATCAACATTATCGACATCGCCATAGTTGGTTTTGTCCTGTACAAGCTGATTATGCTGATCAAGGGTACCCGGGCGGTGCAGCTGATCAAGGGGTTGGCGGTGCTATTAATCGCTTCCAACTTGAGCCGGTGGCTGCACCTGAACACCATCCACTGGGTGCTGCAAAATGCCTGGACTGTACTCTTTGTGGCCCTCCCGGTCGTTTTTCAACCGGAACTGCGCCGTGCCCTGGAACAGCTGGGGCGGGGGAAATTCTTTGCCCGTCCGCTTTCGTCGCTGGGGGAGGAGGCCCGCAACCGGCTGATCGGAGAGATAGTCCGGGGGATGGAGGCCCTGTCACGGGACCGGACCGGAACTTTGCTTGTTATTGAACGGGAAACCGGTCTTAATGACTTTGTGGAAACCGGAATCAAGTTAGACGGAGTGGTGTCAGCCGAGTTCCTGGTCAACCTTTTTGTTCCCAAAACCCCTCTGCACGACGGGGCCGTAATTATTCGCGGCGACCGGGTTTTGGCTGCCGGTTGTTTTCTGCCTTTATCCGAAAGCCCCCATATCAGCAAGCAGCTGGGAACCAGGCACCGGGCTGCCATCGGCATTTCCGAACAGTCAGACGCGCTGGCCCTGGTTGTCTCCGAAGAAACAGGTGTAATCTCCCTGGCCGAGGACGGGAGATTGATCCGCTACCTTGACGAAAAGACGCTTCGGGAATGGCTGGCCAAGTTTCTGCAGGGACCTCAACCGGTCAATTTTAAATATCGGAGGTCGGCATCATGACCCGGTTCTATCAGCGCAACGTTGGGTTCAAGCTGGTCTCCCTGTTTTTGGCAATCCTCCTGTGGATGTATGTGACTAACGAACAGGACCCGACGATAAACCAGGAATTTAAGAATGTGCCTGTAAAAGTGATGAAGCTGAACCCGAACTTCCTGGTGGCCGATATGCAAAAAACGGTCACGGTGACTGTCCAGGGGGGCAAGAACAAACTGTCCGAATTAACGGTCCAGGATATCAGGGTATGGGTGGACTCTGCCAACGCCCACTTGGGGGAGAACAACTTGCCGGTTCAAGCGGTGTCACCCGATCCGGCAATCACCGTAATTGGCACCAAACCGGCCTCGGTGCGGGTGAGGTTAGACTCCCGTGCGGATAAGCAGGTATCCGTCAAGGTTGATATTGCCGGGGAGCCTGGTAAAGGTTTGTTGGTGCTTGATCCTGTTTTCAAACCTACCCAGATAACGGTGCATGGGCCGCGCGAGGTGCTGAAGAACGTTACCCAAGCCCTGGTCAAAGTGGATATTTCCGGGGCCGATCAACCTGTAACCAACGATCTGCCGGTTCAGATTTTGGACAAGTGGGGAAACGAGGTTGCCCGGGATGAGGTAACCGTCGAACCCAAATTCGTAAACGTGATGGTCCCTGTTATAAAGAATATGCCGAACAAGACTGTGCCCATTGAACCCAACCTTGTCGGTTCTCCCGCCCGGGGTTACCAGGCAAGCCTTGTGGTGGTGGAACCGGAAACAGTCAAGGTTTTCGGTGCACATGAAATACTGTCTTCGGTGCAGACTCTGAAGACGACGGTGGTTGACATTGATCAGGCAAATGCAGACATTGCCAAGGAAGTGGGGCTGGAAGTTCCCTACGGTGTAACCACGGCCAATAGGACTCCGGTGCGTGTGGTGGTCAGGATTACCAAAGGCGGCCAGAGGTACCTGGAGGGAATTCCCCTGCAGCTGGATAACGTGCCTGAGGGCCTTGATGCTGTAAGCAAAGTGGACAAGGTGTCGATTCAAGTGGACGGGCAGGAAGATGTGATTAACCGGGTCCAGGTTTCCGATTTCAAGGCGGTCGTCGATACCGGTGGTCTGCGCAAAGGGGAGCATACCCTCAAGGTTCGGGTCACCGGGCCGGAAGGGGCCAGAGTGGTAGGGGTCAGCCCCGAAACGGTGGCAGTGATCCTGCGGGAGGCCAGTCACCCGAATTGAGACCTGCTCTCGCCTTAACGGTTCTTCTGTATACTTGCATGCGGCCGGCTGCGGTTGTCACCCCAAGTTGACATCCTTCTATAATATATAAGATATAAGAGTTTCGGAGGCCTTCATGAAACTCAGGTTGACAAACCTCAAGGTGGGCCTTGACGAAAGGCGCGATATCCGGGAAATAACCGCCAGGGAAATAGGAGTGCCACTACCACAATTTCTGGACTGCCGGGTGGCCCGGCAGTCTATTGATGCTCGGCGGAAGAGCGACATCACAATGGTATTCACCGTCGACCTCGACCTTGATGACTCGTTTGTGCCCGTGGGCCAGCTGTTGGCTAAAAACCCCAACCTGTCAGTCATCTCCCCCATTCCGGAGCGGGCGTTGGCGAGAGGGGGGAAGGCCCTCGGTCTGCCCCCGGTTGTAATCGGCGCCGGCCCGGCGGGACTGTTTGCCGCTTTGACCCTGACCCGTTACGGCTATAGGCCGGTTATTCTGGAGCGCGGCCGGGATGTGGACAGCCGCACCCGTGATGTGTCCCGTTTTTGGGAAACGGGGGAATTTGATCCTGTCTCCAATGTCCAGTTTGGGGAGGGTGGCGCCGGGACATTTTCCGATGGGAAGCTGACCACCCGGATTAACGACCCAAGAGTGCGGGACGTTCTGGAAACCCTGGTAGAGGCCGGAGCCCCGGAAGAAATTCTGTACCTGCAGAAACCCCATGTGGGTACCGACAACCTGAAAAGGGTAGTTAGAAATCTCCGGCGGATGCTGATGGAAGGAGGGGCCCGGGTTTTCTTCGAAGCCGGGGTCACCCGGGTCTTTGGCGAGCGGGGGCGGCTGGCAGCGGTTCAGGTGAATGGGAATACGGAGATTCCGGCAGCCGTAGCCGTTCTGGCGATCGGCCACAGCGCCCGGGACACTTACCGGGCATTGGCCGACCATGGAATGCACCTGGAAGCGAAGCCGTTTGCCATCGGGCTTAGAATTGAACACCGACAGGAGCAGATTGACAAGGCCCAATTCGGGGTTTGGGCGGGGCATCCCCGCCTGGGGGCCGCCGACTACCAGCTGTCGTTCCGGAGCAGGGAGCACGACCGCTCCGCATACACGTTCTGCATGTGCCCGGGGGGAGAGGTGGTTGCCGCCACTTCTGAGGAAGGCTGTGTGGTGACTAACGGAATGAGCAGTTATGCCCGGGATTCGGGTGTGGCCAACAGTGCGGTTGTGGTTCAGGTGGGGCCGGACGATTTCCCCGGGGCTGGACCGTTATCCGGTGTTGAGTTCCAGGCCCAATGGGAAAAACGGGCGTATGAACTGGGAGGGGGAGGCTTTTTTGCTCCCACTCAGAGACTGGCGGACTTTCTTGCCGGCAGATCCGGTGGTGACACCAGCAGCGCCCGGGTGCAGCCGACATACCGACCGGGGACGGTTGGCGCGGAACTGCACGAATGCCTGCCGGCGGTAGTGGGTGAGGTATTAGATGAAGCAATTCTCGCCTTTGACCGGAAGGTGAACGGATTTGCCTGCCCTGAGGCGATGTTGACCGGTGTCGAGACCCGCACTTCCGCGCCTGTCCGGATTTTGCGAAACGAAACCATGCAGTCCGAATCGCTTCTGGGGCTGTACCCGGCGGGAGAAGGTGCCGGGTACGCCGGGGGCATAGTCAGCGCGGCTGTCGATGGAATCAAGATAGCGGAAGCTATCATTTCCAGGTATGCCCTACCCGCGGCGGCGGCACCGATTCCGGAAGAGCTGTGGGACCGCGAGGGGAAGCTAACATAGCTTGCTGTTGGAGAGACAGGAACAAGGAGTTGAGTGTGATGGGGAAGCTGTTTGGTACGGACGGGGTCAGGGGGGTGGCCAACCGGGAATTGAACCCCGAACTGGCCTTTAAACTTGGCCGGGCTGGTGCTTTTGTGCTCAGCCGTGAGGCAACTCGCCCGCGGATTGTCATCGGAAAGGACACGCGCATTTCGGGCGACATGCTGGAGGCTGCTCTGACGGCCGGGATCTGCTCGGTGGGGGCGGATGTTTTGCATGTCGGCGTCATCCCCACGCCTGGTGTGGCCTTTTTGACCCGGGACTTGGAAGCAGCTGCCGGGGTGGTTATCTCGGCTTCACATAACCCCGTGGCCGATAACGGGATTAAGTTTTTCGGCGGCAACGGGTATAAACTTCCGGACGAACTGGAAAGCGAAATCGAGTCCCATTTGGACGAAATTGATGAGCTTCCGGTGCCGACGGGGGGCGGGGTAGGCCGCGTCATTCCAGTTCCCGATGCCGCGGATCGGTACGTACGGTTCTTGAAAAATACCATCGATGTCGACCTGACCGGCCTGAAGATAGTGGTGGACTGCGCCAATGGGGCCGCCTTTTCCGTGGGGCCGCGGGTGCTGCGGGAACTGGGAGCCGAGGTTGTTTCCCTTCATGATCAGCCCGATGGGGTGAATATAAACAAACAATGCGGTTCCACCAACCCGGAATCGGTATGTGAAGCAGTGCCCAGGTTGGGTGCTGACATCGGCCTGGCCCATGATGGTGACGCCGACCGGGTACTGGCAGTGGACGAACAAGGCCGGTTAGTGGACGGAGATTTCATCATGGTCATTTGCGGGCTGGACCTGCAAAAGCAGGGGCGTCTCGCCGGGAACCGGGTTGTGGTCACGGTGATGAGCAATTTGGGCCTGCACCTGGCGTTACGCAAAGCCGGCGTAGAAATTGGGGAAACCAGAGTGGGGGACCGGTATGTCCTGGAGGAAATGCTTAAGACCGGGGCCGCCCTCGGAGGGGAACAGTCCGGGCACATCATCTTTCTTGACCACAATACAACCGGGGATGGGCTGGTGACCGCCCTGAACCTCCTGGCGGTTCTCAAGAGATCCGGAAAACCACTGTCGGCACTGGCGGCTCAAATGACAAGGCTGCCTCAAGTTCTGGTCAACGTCAGAGTAAAAGAAAAAAGCGGGCTGCTGGCTATCCCTGAGCTAGCGGAAGCCATTCAGGCGGCCGAGGAGAGGCTGAAAGGGATAGGCAGGATCCTGGTACGGCCATCAGGAACCGAACCGCTGGTGAGGGTGATGGTCGAGGGACCGGACGAAGCGGAGCTGACTGCGATTGCCGATCAGGTTGCCAGCATTATCAGCGAAAACGGGTAAGGGTGTGGCTTCCCGGGAAGCCGAGCCGGGCTGATTTTGGACCCGGCGGCGAACACGCCTATCAGGAACTGAATCGGTGGGGGTATCCCCCGCCGATTAATATTTCCCGGGGCAGCGCGGCGGGTGCCGGGAACTTTTGCCTGCATCATACGTCCATATATAGAAAGTCCCCGAGACCACGGATTTGACATTGGGTTGCGGACAAATGGGGCCAGGTTTTGTGACCAACTTTGCGAACAAGTGATATAATAGGGAAGATAGAGGGGGTGGGAATGAGGAAAAATACCGAGCATGCGCGACCGTTTTGATGTTTGTCCTGGATTGAAGCGCCCGAACCGGCAGAACCAGTGGCTTCTCGCCCTGCGAACGGCACACTCTCTTGGTAGAGTCGCCGTTGCCGCCGGTTGACGAGGAAGGGGTTTATCGAGTTTTCGGCGGATGCCCCTCGGAACAGTCACTTCCGTGAGGGGAGTGCAAATCCCGCGAGTAATTGCGGGGACAAAGGCTCCTCCGGTGACCAAACCTGCAACCACTCCCGGTCGGCGGGAGGTTGGGACCCGGCTCCCTGAGGGAGCGCGGGTGTATTCTCGGCTTTCCTGATTATGGAATTTGGAAGGAGAACTTGAAGATATGTGCGGTATTGTGGGATATATCGGGCCGCGCTCAGCTGTGCCCATTCTCCTGGACGGGTTGAAGAAACTGGAGTACCGGGGTTACGACTCCGCCGGCGTTGCCGTCCTCAACGACGGTCATCTCTGGATGGATAAATGCGTGGGAAAACTGGCTGTCCTTGAGGGCAGAATCGGGGACGACCACCCCTTTGCCCGGATCGGGATTGGCCACACCCGGTGGGCCACCCACGGCAGGCCCTCCGACACCAACTCCCATCCTCACACCGATTGCTCCGGTAAGTTTGCCGCCGTCCACAACGGGATTATCGAAAACTTCCTGCCGCTCCGCGAATGGCTGGAGTCAGAGGGACATGTCTTCCGCTCGGAAACAGACACCGAGGTGCTGCCGCACCTTGTCGAGCATTTCTACAAGGGGGATCTGCGGGAAGCGGTCCGCCAGGTAATGGCCAAGGTGGAAGGCTCTTACGCCCTTGTGGTCGTTACCGAACATGAGCCCGACAAGCTGGTGGCGGCCCGGAAGGACAGCCCGCTGGTTGTCGGCCTGGGCAAGGGCGAGAATTTCTTCGCCTCCGATGTGCCGGCGCTCCTTGCTCACACCAGAGACACCTACATTCTGGACGACGGAGAAGTGGCTGTTATTTCCCGGAAAGGCGTCGAAGTCACGGACCAGTCCGGAAACCCGATCAAGAAAGACCTGTTCCGGGTGGAATGGGACGCCCAGTCCGCCGAGAAGGGCGGCTACCAGCATTTTATGCTGAAGGAGATCCATGAGCAGCCCCGGGCGCTGCGCGATACCCTGACGGGGCGGCTCGCCCCCGACAACTCGCGGGTGGTCCTGGACGAAATCAAGATGGAGGCTGCCGACGTCGCCAAGATCGACAAGGTCTACATCGTCGCCTGCGGCACCGCTTACCATGCCGGGCTGATCGGAAAGAGGGTTATCGAGAAGCTGGCCAAAATCCCGGTTGAAGTCGACATTGCCTCCGAGTTCCGCTACCGCGACCTGCTGGTGACGCCGAATGATCTGGTGATTGTCATCAGCCAGTCCGGGGAAACAGCCGATACGCTGGCAGCCCTGAGGGCGTCCAAGGCCATCGGCGCCCGGGTGCTCGCGGTGACCAATGTCGTGAGCAGCTCCGTATCTCGGGAGGCCGATGATGTAATCTACACCTGGGCCGGACCGGAAATCGCCGTTGCTTCAACCAAGGCCTATACGACCCAGCTCATCTGCATGTACCTCTTGGCGCTTTACCTGGGGCAGGCCAAGGGAACCCTCGCCCCGGAAGCGGTCAAGGCGATCATCGCCGGGCTCCGGGAACTGCCGGTTCTGGCCGAGAAGGTACTGGACGATGCCGATGGGGTCAAGGAACTGGCCGCTCGGTTCGCCGCCTGTGAGGACACCTTCTTTATCGGAAGGGGCCTCGATTACGCTGTCGCCCTGGAAGGCGCCCTGAAACTCAAGGAAATCTCCTACATCCATGCCGAGGCCTACGCCGCCGGGGAACTGAAGCACGGCACCCTCGCCCTGGTCGTGGAAAATACGCCGGTATTGGCTCTGGTTACCCAGAAGGGCGTGCAGGAGAAAACCCTGAGCAATATCAAAGAAGTCAAGGCCCGTGAGGCTCCGGTTGTCGGCATTACCTTCGCCGGCAATGAAGACGTGGAGAAATCGGTAGACTACATGCTTTACATTCCCGATACCCAGACAGTTTTAGCCCCGGTGCTCACGGCTCTGGTCCTGCAGCTGTACGCTTACTATGCTTCCCTCACCAGGGGCTGCGACATTGATCAGCCGAGGAATTTGGCGAAGGCGGTAACGGTGGAGTAGTTGAGGATGGAGTCTTCCAAGCGTAGAAAAGATAACGACCACCTAGAATTAATTGGGTGGTCGTAGTTTTTTTGCTTACGAATGTTGTCTACTTCGTCTTGCTCATCTATGCCACATGCTTCCATCATAGGTCTGGGTGTAGTGAGTTAATTGTATTTTGTACTATTGTAAACGATATCCTTTAAAGTACCATCAAAATACACGTAGTCTCCTTCAGGCAGGTTCCAAATCCCTTCTAGCCTGGTTGGTATTTTTATGCCATTCTTTTCAACGTAATTACTTGCCTCTGCCGTCCATTTGTGTTTTACAGATGTTCCGTTGCCGGTATCCATATAACGTTCGTCTGTCTCAAACTTAGTGAATTCGCCCTTGTCGTTGAAGGTGAATATACCTTCTGCTTTAACACCTTTGTATTCAAAGATTGCTCTAGCGTGATTTTGGTCAACAGCCTCCCACCTTATATAAGGTTGTAGAGCGGAGGCAGGCACTACCAAAGACTCGGACAAGTATGTGACAGCGGCGGACACATTCATTTCAGCCCCTGTTACATCAAATACGGTTATTTTCTTCAGCACTTTGCCCAGCATATTTCCTTGCCCGTTAACATACTTATCTCTGCCCTCAAACGGAATGACGCCAAACATTCTTGAATAAATATATGCCAGTCTCGCCGGCTCCGAAACAAAATTATACTGCTCATATTTTATTTTAATCCATGGCCTATCAGGGCGCATTTTAAAATTCACATCATCCCATACAAATTTGACATTAGCCATTTTTTCTTTGCCGATGTAGCCGCTATACCGAAAGTATCGCTGAACCGGCGCGGGAAGAGCTGCTATATCTTCTTCTTTAAATAACTCATGGCTTGTTGCGGATTTGTCGAGCTCAGTTTGCACTTCGGATAAAAACATTTTCTTCATCTGTGTATTCTCTCCTAATAATAGAATTGCGGCGATACTGCAGATTACAATCAAAACGCAAACAGATACCAGTAAGAAATTCTTGGCATTTCTCCGCACCATACATTTCTCCTCTCATTAAGGCGACATTGTTTATTTTCCGGTAGAAGTTTGCTTTATTAACAAATTCAACGAATTTCCCGAGTTTTCCTTCTAAAATCTATCCTCAATAAGGTGCCCATAGCTCGAAACCAGTGTACCGTAGAGTTATTACTTGTTTAACGCTTTCATTGATAAGTTTGCATAAGGCGTAACCGCCTATTCATACGCGAGCACTTGGGGTAAGGCCATTCGGGAGGCGTTACGCGCCGGAAAAAAGCTGGCTATTGCAGTCGCCAAAATAATTCCAACCAGCCATATTAATATTCCCCATGGAGTTATGACGATATTAAGCGGAGTATGTAAGAATATGTTTCCGAATTCATTGCCGATTACAGCCGTAAGGGGGATGGATAACAGGGACGAAAGCAACCAGCTGATCAAACCGATGAAAATGCCCTCCACCATTACCAATCTGAGGATATCCCGGTCCGTCGCGCCTATGGAGCGCATTATTCCTATTTCCCTTATTCGTTCCATGACATTAATGCTCATCGTTGACATAAGGCCCAGCCCACCAATAATAACTGTCAACAGCGCTATCAGGACCAGAAAAACAGCAATCAGCTTCATGTGATCCTCAAAAATCTTGCGAGTAGTTAAAATGTCGGTGTTATCCAGGAGATCGAGACCCGCATCCCGGAAAGCCTGTTCTAACCGGCTGGAAACAGAGGAATATGTTGCACCACTGTCCCCAGAAGTTGCGACAAAGACATGGCTGGCATACCCATCCTGCCGGAACACCGCGGCATAGAAAGCATAGTTCATATAAGCGGTTGGCTTTGAACCTATTTCGCGAGCAATTCCCACCACCCTCAAGGGGATATTACTCTGACCAGTGCTGACAGCTACCTCGTCTCCCACCTTCAAACCGGGTTCTTCCTCAAGCAGGGTATGGTTGATGACAATGGAATTTTGATCGTCTGGCTGCAGCCAGCGCCCTCTTATGATAGGCAGGTTAACCAATTCTGTGTTGGGCGGAGGGGCTTTGATACTAAAGTAACCTCCTTCCCCACCGTCTGGTCGGACCACGGCGCCCATTGCCCCACCCCAGCATTCAACTCCGGAAACACCGGGAATGTTTTGGATGCTGCGCTCAATTTCTGTTATCGGGTAGGGGCGGCTTAGCTTAAGTTCAATACTGTAGCGCTTGGACTTAAAAGAGTTCTCGATGGTATTGTCGATAGACGCGCCGACATTAATCGCCACAATGAATATGGCCCCCCCCAGGGTGAGGGTTCCAAGCGTCAACAGCAAACGTCCCTTTCGCCTGAAAGTATTGCGCAGGGAGAGCAGGAGCGGTCGCCCGAAACCATATGGTTTTTCTATGACTTTATCGAAAATACTTGAGTTGATCTTGGTCTGGTTAACGCCGTAATCACCAAGGGATTCCCTGATTGTAACCCTGCTTCCTTTGAAGATGGGGTAACTTGCTGCCAAAACAGGGACCAGCAGGCCGACCGCGATCTGGATAAGATAGGTCCAAAACTGGATTCTATAGCTGGCAATGTCGAAGTTGAGCATGTCTGCCGCAAACCTGGCGTAAGTTTTAGCTGTCCAGGCGGAAAGCGGCATAGCAATAAATAAGGCAACGGTTCCCAAAAAAAGTACTATCCCGTAATAGAATCCTATAATCTGCCCCCGTGTCGCCCCCAAGGTTTTCATGATTCCAATCTGGCGTATTTGCGAAGCCATCATGGCCGAAATCATGTTTATGACCAGAACCCCGCTTAATACAAGCGCCAGAAGGCCAAAGGCCTGCAGCAAAAATAACAGGGCAGACATCTGGTCGCTGTGGGGGTGTTTTCCAGGTTCGGGTATCTCAATCCGGTCAACGCTCAGGCCATTAGTTTCATAAAACTGTTTGACCTTGACAGCTGTGCTTCTGATATATTCCCTGTCAAACCGGTTTTCAGAAACAACAGCCCTCAGTTCATTGAATCCCGCCGTGTCCCCGAGCACTTCCAAAGTTTCCCTGGAGATAAAACCGTAAGTGATGTTTTCCATCCAGGCCGGGGGAAGTCCCGGGGCGTGGACACTGCCCACTACCTTAAGTTCTTTGGCTTCACGTGCCGGGATCTTGACCGAAACGTTCCGTCCGATTTCAGTATTTGCTACCGGTAACGCCGCGCGTTCGATGACAATTTCACCTATAGCCGGCGAGTCCAGCCCCTTTTCCGGTTCAAACACGTCTACGCGTGTGTTGTTAAAGTCTTCGATAACGAACAACCAGATAGGCAGCCATTCGTCACGCCCCGTTTGCAAACGTCCTATTACCGTTTTCCTTGGTTCGGCGTCTTTGATTTCAGGCATCGAACTAATCAACTTGGTTGCGCTTTCATTGACCGATTCCGTGTGCAAAACGAAAGATGCGGGGTTGGTATCCATATAATTCTTATCCATTTCCCGGATGAGTATGGAGTAGGAATTAACAATGGTGCCAAAACCGAATACCCCCAGGGCAATGGAAATGATAACAAGCAAAGTCCGTGGTTTGTTCAGCATTAAGTCCCGAAAAGCTTTATACCAGCGGGTATGCATTATTATTTTTCCTCCCTTAATCCGTGTAAACGATGTCTGATGCCCTGCTATCGCCTATTATGGCGCCGTCTTTAATCGTAATTACCCGTTCCGCTCGCTGTGCCAGGTCATCGTTATGGGTCACCATGATCACCGTTTTTCCTTCCTTGACCAGATCACGAAAAAGGCTAAATATGTTCTCTGCTGTTTTGGAATCAAGATTGCCCGTGGGTTCATCGGCCAGAATGATGGGCGGGTTGTTGGCCAGGGCTCGGGCAATTGCCACCCGCTGCTGTTCTCCTCCTGAAAGGCAAGCCGGCAGCTTATCCGCATGCTGGGCTACCTCTACCCTTTCCAGCAGTTCCATGGCCAAAGGTTTCCGTTTGGAAAAAGGATATGTATTGCGGAAATCCATTGGCAGCATCACGTTTTCGATCACCGTCAGCGTGGGGAGTAGTTGGAAAAATTGAAAGATGACACCTATTTTTCGCCCCCGCCAGGAGGCTGCTTTTCCCTCGCTGAGCGAGTGTATGGGTACGTTTTCAATAACTATTTCTCCTTTAGTGGGGTGATCAATACCGGCCAGGAGATTGAGGAGCGTCGATTTCCCACTTCCCGACTTACCTACTACAGCGATAAGTTCCCCTTCTTCTACCTGAAGATTGACACCATTCAGAGCTGTGAATTCACCCGCTGCGGATTTGTAGGTTTTAGAGACACCGTTGGTTGCAATCTGTATCATAGAGAAACCTCCTTGAAAATAATGATTGAATGAACGGCCATTCATACCCAAAGAAAAAAATAAATAGTTGTTTTAGACTACAAACTTTTCTATAATTTCTTTTTTTAACAGATCGAACAGTTCTTCATCTTCATGGATGATGTAATTTAAAAATGCGGCATGGAGCAGTCCCCCCAAAACCTTGGCTTTTAATTCGGGATTGTTTACACCTCGTTTGCCGAAATAGTCCGCAAAAGTCCTTTCCATATGCTCTGCAAAATAATCGACATTCTTTTTCCCAATTCCGGCCATGTTGGGCTGGAGCCCAATTAATATAAACAACCTCCATGTATTGATTTTTCTTTTCACCGTCTCGAACAAGAGTTCCACCAGGGCGGCCAAGTTATTGTTTTCCATCACTTCTTTACGGGAGTTAATAATGTTTGTGAATTCTGTCAGGGAATTTTTGATTGTTTCGTCAAGCAGTTCTTCTTTGCTGCTGAAGTAATTGTAAATCAGGCCGGTGGCCACACCAGCCTCTTTCGCTATCTGGTTGATGGATGTTGAGTGAAACCCGTTTCTGGAAAACAGCCCCAATGCGGTTTCGATTATTAAGTTTTTGCTCTTTTCCCGAATCTGCTGATATTGTTCTTCTGTTCTTGGCATTGCCGCCCTCCATGAGAATGAACGTTCATTCAATCATAAATTAGCATCATTACCTGAAAGTGTCAAGAGGTTCAGTTTTCCAAAGTCTGGAACAATCTCATCCTAGGAGTCAGAGCAGCCCCCGAGGCCTTCGGAGGGATTTATTTTTCCAGCGTTTTTGCATTTTTTGCGCTATACTTACTATAACAATTCATACATATTGGAGGCGGAAAAATGTTTTCTAGACCGGTTAAACCAGATTTCCAAAGACTAAGAACAGCATTGTTCAGAGGCGAACCGGATCGGGTACCAACAGCCGAAATATTGGTTGATCCTCCAATCAAGAACGCTTTCATGGGCGAAAAAATTGACACCCTGGAAAAGGAAGTCAAGTTCTGCATTCAGGCGGGATATGATCATGTGACCTTGAATGCCGGTCTTTGGGGTGCCGGAAATGCGCCCACTGTAGGGCAGCGGGGGGCCACCACGAATACCAAGGAATGGGCTCAAGAGGGCGAAGGTTTGATTACGTCCTTTGATGATTTCGAGCGTTTTCCGTGGGAGGATTTAAGAATCGATCTCTCCAAATTCGATGAAATCGGGGGCATTATGCCGCCCGGAATGAAAGCAATTGCGTACTCCGGGAAAATCTTTATGACGACCTGGATGCTGATGGGTTTTTATACTTTCTCGTTTGCCCTGGAAGACAACGAGGAATTGGTTAAGGAAATGTTTGCGAAGATAGGCAGCATCTACGTTGAAGGGTTTGAACGGGTTTGTCATTATGACACCGTGGGTGGATTGTGGATCGGGGATGACCTCGCTTTTAACGTTGCTCCTATGATTAATCCCAAATATTTGCGAAAGTACGTGTTCCCTCACTATAAGAAAATCTGCAATCTGGCGAAACAAAAGGGCATTCCCATTATTTTTCATTCTGACGGGAATTTGTGGCCGGTAATGGATGATTTAATTGCATGTGGATTTAACGCTTTGCATCCTATTGAGCCCTTGGCTATGGATATTAACGAAGTAAAAGCAAAAGTGGGGAACAAGCTTTGTATTATGGGGAATATTGATTTATCTTATACGCTGACGAGAGGTACTCCGCAGGAGGTTAAAGCAGAAGTAAGGAAAAGAATTGAGGATTTGGCCCCGGGCGGTGGTTATGTCGTCAGTTCCAGCAATTCGATAACATACTATGTACCCATAGAAAACTACGTAGCCATGTTGGAAGCTGTTTTTGAATATGGTAAATATCCTGTGACGCGGTAATTAATAAATGTTTATTATGGGGCAGGACTTGTCACCTGCCCTTCTTTATGTTTACCCTTGGCCACTACCACCAGCGCGGCCCCTAATAAGATGACCAAACCACCGAACCACTGTAAAAGGGTCAGCCGCTGCGAGAGTAATAGTGCGGAAAAAATGGCGGTAGTTACGGGTTCAGTCATGCAGAGAATTGATGCAGTAGTCGAACCCACCCGTTCCAGTCCGGCAAGGAAAGCGAATAAGGCAATGTTGGTTGCGATGATGGCGGACGCGATTGTCGCCAACCAACCCAAAGGTTCAAGGTGAAAATTAAGGGTTCCGGTGGCGCTGCCTACCACGAAGAAAAAAACTGAATTCAGAAGGGTCAGGAAAGCACTGACGACAATAGAGTCCATCTGTTGCAAAATCTTACCACTGCTGATAATGTAGATAGAAATAAAAAAGGCAGACCCCAGTGCCAGGATGACCCCGATGGAATTTACTGTGTCCAGGGAGGTTCCCACAACCAAACTCAATCCTGCAAAAGCTAAAGCTATAGCGCAGGCGGTCTGTACAGACAGTCGTTCCTTATGGAACAAAAAACTCCAAATTGCCACCCAAACAGGGTATGTATAAAAGAGGAGAACAGCCAGGCCTGCCGAGATATATTTCAACGAAGCCAGGTAAAGGTAAGATTGAAGCGGGTGAAATAAACCGCCGATTAGCAGTAGAGGAAAGACAATTGCCCTGGTCAATCTCAATTTAATCGATCGGGCAAATAAATACGTGAAAAAAATACAGGCGGCAAAAGTAAAACGCAAAAAAAGGAGAGTTAAAACGGTAGCTCCTCCCTGGTAAGCATACAACCCTAAGACGGGCACAAATCCAAAGCAGACTCCCGACAACAAAACAAGTAACGTTCCGGTTTTAAAACGGCTCACGAGAAACACCACTCTTTAATTTTTCAGCGTAGTAACGAAGAACCAATACAAAAAATTCGAAGAAAAATAAGAATTGCCATAGATTTATTATAAATCCCAGGCGAACAAGTTAGAAGATATCCAATCTACTGTAATGAAACAAATTTCAATTTAGTGGAGGTAGTGTTGTTGAGCAACAAATCGTTTGCTCCTTTGTTTGTGCTAATTGGAGCCATTTTATGGGGTACAACGGGGACAGCCCAATCTTTTGCCCCGGAAGGCGCCAGTCCAGGGGCAATTGGAGCCATCAGACTTGCTATTGGAGGCCTGGCCTTACTTTTATTAGCTATCATCCGGGGCTCTTATCGCAGCCAAGAGAAATGGCCAAAGCTAATCGTAGTTTTGGCCACGGTGAGTATGGCAGCCTATCAACCATTTTTTTTCGCCGCTGTTGCCAAGACGGGGGTAGCGGTGGGTACGGTTGTGACAATAGGAAGTGTACCTGTATTGACTGGGATTCTTGGGTTTTTCTTTAAAAAAGAACGCCCCGGGAAAAGGTGGGCGGTTGCAACCATGCTTGCTATTGTAGGATGTATATTTCTTTTCGCCAAGGGCGGCAGCATCAGCCTTCAACCTTTGGGAGTAATATTGGCCCTCCTGGCCGGGTTAGCTTATGCAACTTATGCCATCAGCAGCAAAGAACTTCTGCAAAACCACCCTCCGGATGCGGTTATTGCCACCACATGCTGTCTTAGTGCGGTTTTGTTATCCCCATTACTTTTTGTTAACGGACTTGGCTGGTTGGAGACACCGCGAGGTTTAGCGGTAGGACTTTATCTTGGACTTATCGCTTCGGCTCTTGCCTATATGATTTACGCGACGGGTCTTGCTTCAATTCCTGTGGCAACAGCCGTCACATTGTCATTAGCCGAACCGCTTACTGCCGCCCTGCTTGGCATATTGGTGCTTGATGAGCGCTTTACATTCTATACATTGTTTGGAGTTGTGTCATTACTTATGGGCCTGCTTCTGTTGTCACTAAAACCTTCTTCCATTAAATTTAGATCTGTTGTATAATTTTAAAAAAACTTGCAGTACGGAAGGATGGTAGGAAAATGGGCTTTTCAATTGCTCTGGCGCTTTTGCCTATTGCAGTCATTGTGTTCCTTATGGCCAAAAAAAGCGTGGCTGCAGACATCAGCGGTACGGCAGGGTGGCTCACAACGGTTCTTATTTCAATAATTTTTTTTGAAACCTCCCTCTCTGTTACTCTTCGCTCCAGCCTCGCGGGTCTAGTCTCTTCATTCCCAGTTTCTTTAATGGTAATTACATCTATACTGCAAATTACTTTTATGGAAGCTACAGGAGCTCTCCGGAGAATTGTTGTTTTTGTCAAATCTCTGGCGGCCACAGATCAAGCAGTACAAATAATGCTGATAAATGTAGGGGCAGGAACTTTGTTGGTATCCATCGGTGCCACTCCGGTTTCCATATTTCCTCCCCTGATGGTGGCTCTGGGTTATTCCACATTTGTCGCTGTTGCCCTGCCTGCCCTCGGTTTTGATGCCTTATGCACATTTGCGCTTCTGGGGGCTCCCCTGGTAGTATACTCCGACCTCACCGGTACCTCTCTCGTGCAAGCGGCACAAGTATTTGCCAAATTCCTTCCCATAATCTCGACTTTAATAGGTTTCGGGATGCTTTGGATTGTCGGCCGATGGAAATTAATCAAAGAAGGGTTAGTTCCCTGCATACTGGCTGGAGTGACAAACGGCGGTATAGCCGTAGCGATGAGTTACATACCGTTTCTCAGTTCAGGCGTGGTCCTGACAGGTGTGGTAGCTGGTTTTTGCACGATAGTTGTCATGCTGCTCTATCTGAGACTTTTGGGGAAACCGATAATTGACCGGAGCAAACTAACTGCGGAAGACTTAAAGGTGGAAAAGGAGATAAGTCTGCCTGTAGCCCTATCGCCATGGTTGATCCTGATAGGGGCACTCTTAATCATTAATTTCTACCAGCCCTTATTTAAACTTTTCTTTGGTGTGCTGGCCATGCCGGTTTCGATCATCCCGGGACAAATAATTAAGACCAGAATGATTTGGAATGCATATTCGTGGGTACTGATTAGCACGGTTGCTTCGGTGATATTTATCAAACCTAAAGCTGCCGACTTGAAGTATACTCTGACCAAATGGACAAAAAGAGCGCCCAGGCCGGCTCTGGCAGCGATGGTGTTTTTCGCCATTGCTTTCGTCATGAACAACTCCGGCATGCAGGACATGGGCCCAGCCTGGAAAATCACCAACCCGGATTCAAACATGATCTGGGTATTGGCTCAGGGCTCGGCCATTGTTTTTGGAGTTCTCTATCCGTTCATCAGCAGTTTCTTGGGGCTTTTCGGCGGTTTTGTAAGCGGAAGCGAAGCGTCAACCATAGCTATGTTTACCAAATACCATCTGCTGACTTCTAAATTGCTGAATGTGAACGCTTTGGTCGTAACGGCTGCTACTGCTATCGGCGGTGGATTGGCCAGTGTGATTTCGCCCGCAAAACTGCAGAACGCCGCGGCAACTATAGATGCGGTGGGTATAGAAAGCCAAGTGATTAAGACAGCATTTGTGATAGCCCTAGTGATTACTGCGGTTGCGGCATTATTGGCTTTGGTTTTTGCATATCTCTGATATTGACAAAGGGTTTTGACCAGGGTAAGGGGGGGTTCCGTAGTGGACCCTCCTTTTTTTCAGTGGCTGTGGGGAGCCGCTGGTTGACGTCCTGTTCCAACGGAAGGTTGGAGACCGCATGGGCGTCTTTCCATGAAAGGCCCAATGGGGTAAAATCTAAATAAAGCTGAATATTGAGCCATCTTTGAGGTGAAGGCATTGTACAGCCAGTTAAAGAAGCTCGCAGAGGAAAGGGAACGGTTCGCGCTGGCAACCGTAGTGGAAGCCGGAGGAGAGCTCAAGGAACTCTTGGGGAAAAAGCTGCTTGTTTCGGCGGGGGGCGAATTCGGTGAATTACAGGAATCCAGGCTGGGTGCCGAAATCGGGGCCCTGGCTGCGGCGGCTTTGCCGTCTGAGGAAGTGCACCTGTTTGAGATTGACGATAAAGTTGGTGCCGCCAGTGTTCTGGTGGAGTGTTTCCATCCCGTGGCCCGCCTCCTGGTGCTGGGCGGAGGTCATATCGCCCAGCCTTTAGTGACGATTGCTTCCCTGCTGCAGTACCAGGCTACAGTGGTGGACGACCGACCGGAATTTGCGAACAGCCGAAGGTTTCCGGAAGCCTATGAGGTTATCTGTTCAGATTTTGGTCAGGCATTGCAGCGTCTAAAAATTGACTCGGGCACCAGTGTGGTCATTGTCACCAGAGGGCACAGGCATGACCTGGCCTGCCTGGAGCATGTGCTGCGCTGCGAGCCCGGCTACGTCGGTATGATCGGCAGCCGCCGGCGGGTCAAAATGGTGAAACAGCACTTGCTAAACTCAGGGTATCCCGAGGACAAGGTTAACCAGGTACACATGCCGATTGGGCTCGCCATCGGTGCCCAAACACCGGAAGAGATCGCTGTCAGCATCGCCGCCCAGCTTGTGGAAGCCCGGCGCGGTCCCACGCAGTACTCAATGCCGCCAACTTCCACCAATGAACAATGGGACCTTCTTACCCGCATGTTGGACAGCGTCACCCAGGGGCAGCCTTTGGTCGCGGCCACAGTCGTCCGTACCAGGGGATCGACACCCCGCAAGGCGGGGGCGAAAATGCTGGTGTTTCCGGAAGGAAAGTGTCTGGGGACGATCGGGGGAGGCTGCGGTGAAGCCGCGGTGCGCCGGGAAGCCCTGATGCTGTTCGACGAATCCGGAGCCAAGCTGTTCCGGGTCACGTTGGACGATGATACTGCCGCCGAGGAAGGCATGGTGTGCGGCGGCGTTATGGATGTTTTTTTGGAAAGGTTGGTCTAAATGGGGATTCTGGTGCTTGTCAAAGGGGCCGGCGATATCGCTACCGGTGTGGCCCACCGGTTGTTTCGATCCGGTCTGTTGGTCATCATGACGGAAATACCCCACCCCACCGTGGTACGCCGCAGCGTGTCCTTTGCCGAGGCAGTCTACGAGGGTGTTCACGAAGTTGAGGGTGTCAGCTCCCGGTTGGTTCGGGATGCTTCCGAGGCGAGGTCCGTCCTCGACCAGGGGGAGATTCCGGTCATGGTTGACCCCGAGGCCGGGTATGCCCGGCAATTGCGGCCGGATGTGGTGGTTGATGCCATCATGGCCAAGAAAAACACAGGCACCAGGATCAGCGATGCCCCCCTCGTCATTGGGCTGGGCCCGGGGTTCACTGCCGGGGTGGATGTCCATGCCGTGATCGAAACCAACAGGGGGCATAACCTTGGCGAAGTGATTCTTGAAGGTTGTGCCGAACCAGATACCGGTATCCCGGGGGAAATTGGCGGCTTTTCCGAAGAACGATTGGTAAGAGCCCCGGCGGACGGTGTTTTTGTTCCCCTTTGGGACATCGGCAGCCTTGTCACAACAGGTGAAATCCTTGGACATGTGGGCACCCAGCCTGTTCGGGCAGGCCTCACCGGGATGGTGAGAGGTTTAATCAGAGGTGGCGTCAGTGTCACCCGGGGTTTAAAAATAGGGGACATTGACCCACGGGGCCGGGTCGAGTATTGTCATACCATATCTGACAAGGCACGTGCGGTTGCCGGAGGAGTTTTGGAAGCAGTACTTTGGTTGGGGATAGGAAAAGGATATGCAGTTATGCAGCGCGCTTCAACTCAAAAATAAGGAAATGGTCTGCTTCATAGGTGCCGGGGGCAAAACCAGTTTGATGTCAAGGCTGGCCCTTGAGGGCGCTGCCGAAGGCAGGAGAGTGCTAGTGACCACCAGCACCAAAATGTTCCGCTCCCAGTTGGAAGCCTGTGGCTGTCTCACTGTGGAACAGGACGAAACCACTCTCCTGCTAAAACTCCGGGCGCTCCTCCCCGACAACCTTATCCTTGCCGCGGGTGCGGCCCGGACTGCCGAGGACAAAGTAATCGGTTTCAGTGCCAAGACCCTTAACCGTATTTACCGTACCGGAATGTTCGACTGTATTTTAGTGGAAGCGGACGGCGCCAGGGGCAAATCCCTAAAAGCGCCGGCTGCACATGAGCCGGTATTACCGTCCCAGGCAAATCATGTCCTTCATGTCACCGGGGTTGACGTGGTTGGTTGTCCCCTGACGGAAGAATACGTGTTCCGCCAGGATCTGGTTGCGGAAGCGGCCGGGCAGGAAATCGGCACCACGGTAAGTGGGCAAACCATCGCGCGGGTGGGGGAACGTTACGCGCTCCTTGCTGCCGGTATGTGTCCGGGAGCGAAGTTCGTTTCTGTTTTAAATAAGGCTGATAATGAAGAGTTGGCCCGGCAGGCCAGACGAATTGCTCCGCTGCTGCTGAAGACAGGTAAAGTGATAATCGTATCGGGTCTGCTTTCTGATCCCGTGCGGGAGGTGGTTGCATGATATCGGCGGTGATTCTGGCTGCCGGTCTTTCCCGCCGGATGGGCAGGCCCAAACAGCTTCTGAAACTCGGTGACCAAACCATGCTGGAGCACATTGTGGGCAAGGTGCTCCGGGCAAATGTCAGTGAACTGATTGTGGTTTTAGGGGCCCACCGCCAGGAGATCAAACATATATTGTCTCCCTACAATATAAGATGTGTGCAAAACCCGAATTTTAAAGACGGTTTAGGTACTTCGGTGGCTGCCGGAGCGGCTGCGGCGAACTCTGAGGCCGGGGGTATCATGTTCGTTCCGGCCGACCAACCGCTGATTTCCTCCGAGTCTCTGAACCGGCTGATCGATACCTTCTCGAGTACCGGTGCCTTAATCGTCAGGGCCGGGGACGGCCTGCCCGTCATTTTCCACACCAGCTTGCGGGAGGAACTGATGAACCTGAAGGGTGACACGGGTGGTCGACAGCTAATGGTCAAATACCCGGATAAAGTTGTCGTGGTTTCCAGCCCCGAACTGATGTCCCTGGATGTGGATACGGACGAGGATTATCAAAAGGTTCTCAGTTTATGGAATTTCCCAAACAGGTAAACCGGTGATAGGGGGTTGGCGCATGAGGGTGCAGATTCTTCAAGTGGAAGATGCCGTCGGAAAGGTTTTGTCTCATGATATTACCAAGATTGTGCCGGGTGAATTCAAAGGCCCTGCTTTTAAGAAGGGGCACTGCATCACCGATGCGGATATTCCGGAACTGCTCAAACTGGGCAAGGAAAGGGTATACGTGCTCGAACTGGAGGCAGATGATGTCCATGAGGATGAGGCCGGAATCCGTTTGGGCCGGGCGGCGGCGGGGGCCGGCGTGACTTGTTCCGAACCATGGGAAAGTCGGGTTAACCTTTTTGCTGCCAGGGACGGGCTCCTCAAAATCAACGTTCCGGCCCTGGAGGCAATCAACGATCTTCCGGAAGTCATTCTGTCCACCCTGCCCAATAACACCCCGGTAGCAGCCGGCGAGATGCTGGCCGGGACAAAGGTTATCCCCCTGACGGTCAAGGAAGATTTGTTAAGAAGGGCAGAGGATATTACCGCGGCTTGGGGTAAGGTTGTCAGTGTCGTCGGCTATCAACCTTTGGACGCGGGTATTGTTGTCACCGGCGGGGAATTGTACGCCGGGCGGATCCCGGACCGTTTCGGCCCGGTGCTTCGCCAAAAAGTGGAGTCTTATGGGTCGAGGGTTCTGGAACTAAAGCTGGCGCCGGATGACCCCGAGAAGATCGCTCAGGTGATCAAAGAGCTGATCACGGCGGGGGTCCAACTGGTGCTGGTCAGCGGCGGCATGTCGGTTGACCCCGATGATGTGACACCTCAGGGCATTTCCTTGAGCGGGGCAAATATCGAAATTTACGGAGCCCCCGTGTTACCCGGGGCCATGTTTTTACTTGCCTATCAGGATATGGTCCCCATTATCGGCATGCCTGCCTGCGGTATGTATTTCCGCATTACCATATTGGACCTGATCCTGCCGAGGTTATTAACCGGTGACCGCCTGTCCCGCAAGGATATCGTCGCCCTCGCTCATGGCGGGCTGTGCCGCGGTTGCCCGGAGTGCCGGTACCCGCGCTGCAGCTTTGGTTTGGCGGGATCACAGGTAAAAAACGGCGGCTGATCGCCTTTCGCAGCGAATGCGGCGCGACTCCTTCCCCGGCCGGTTGCCGGGGAAACTTTTCTAAGCAGGCCGGACCCTCATGCTGCCTGGCAACTGGGGCCGGAGACGCTCTTGTGATTATTTGACAACCCCCAGGGGGCTCTTATTGTGAAGTTTATACGAAGGAATCAAGGATGAAACCCAGAATTATTTCAAAACCCAGAATTGTGAGGCAAGTTTCCCGAAGAGGTCTATTCCCGGGAGAAATATGACAGATGTACAAGCAAACGCCTTATTCCTGCCAGGCCACAGGGGCAGGCCAGCGGTTTTATGATCTAATCCGTACAGGTATGCCGGCAGGGGACAGCAGCTGCGGGGGGCCGGGATTTCGCGTTCACAGCGTTTTTCGCCGGGTAGTGAATTTTTCCTGGCAGGACGGCTATTTGTCTCTGGTGTGCCCCGGTGTGGGCAACGATTCCAGCTTTCTGGTTGTCGATCTGCCGGAAAACGTCGGCTTTCTCACACTGGGGATGGAACCGGGAATGCCAGTTACCCTGGCACACGGGTCGCTGCTGGTCAGTGATGCTGTTGCCGTCAATTGTTTGCAGCTGCAGTTGTGGCAGGGTCGGGCCTCGGGAGATTTGCTCTGGTCGGGAAAGAACGTGTCGTGGCAGAACCTGTTGGCCCTGCGGGAGGCCATCTGCCGCTGGGGCGTGCAGGGTGGGTTGGGTGATACGGTCTGCCGGCCGGATCATCCCATGGCAGCCCGGATCAACTCCCTGGCAAAGGCACTGGCTGATCCGGGGGAAGATGGCTGCCGACCGGAGCTGATTGACCTGGAAGGGGCGGTAAAGGGTATTGTGGGATATGGCCCCGGCTTGACGCCCAGTGGTGATGATTTGCTGTTGGGAGTGCTGGCGGCAGCCGGCACAGGGGTGGATTACCAACCCCGCCGGGGAGAGCTGCACCGGGCGATCACGAACAACCTGAGGCGCACCAATGAACTGAGTGCCTTTTTCCTGCGCCGGGCCATGGCCGGAGATTACCACGAATATGTGCAGGAATTAGTGTATGCAGTGGCCCGGGAGCTGCCCGGAAATGTGACCGCAGCTGCCCGTACGCTGTTGGGGATGGGGGCCACCTCCGGTACGGATATAGCCACGGGTATTTACCTGGGTTTCTCCTAGGAGACCGTTGCAAAAGTCCATCTGCGTCGTTCCATCCGCGCATTCTTGCTCGACGTACGTTTAGTACGCCATCGCTGCGATGCTTGATGCGCCTAGCATCTGGAGCTTTTTCAACTAGTCTTTTGTTTGAGTCAATTATACAAAGCATGTGCCTAAAACATGTTTTGCAGCAGACTCCTGGCAGTTTAAGAGTAATCAGGGTCAAGATGAGCTTTCCGCGGTTAGCAGGGTCATGCCAAAATTGAATGTGGTAGTTCAGTAGCGATAAGGAAGCGAGGGCTGTCATGCTAGCGAAAACCATAATTAAACCAAACAGTTACTTCGATTCCGTGACTTTAATGGGGATATCCGGCCAGGTGGCCGAGCTCGCCGGGGTAGTAGATGTACTTGTGGGCATGGGAACCGATCTGAACAAAGAGTCTCTGGCGCATGTGGGCCTGCTGACCGACGTGGCCAGGACGGCGTCACCCAACGATTTGTTGATTGGAGTCCGTGTCACCGGGGAAGAGGTTTTGGACAAGTTGCTGCCAAAGATAGAGGAACTGCTGGTCGCGCGGCGTGGGCATACAGGCGGCGCCGGGAAAGAAGGGCAGGAAGAGCGGCCGCGCCGGATTGCCCAGGCCTGCCAGCTGAACCCCGGTTTCAATCTTGCCGTAATCTCCGTGCCGGGGGTTTACGCCGCTCGGGAAGCCCGGGAGGCTTTACGGCAGGAGATGCACGTCTTCCTTTTTAGTGACAATGTTTCTGTTGCAGATGAGATAGATTTGAAGACAGCGGCAGCCGCCAAGGGCCTATTGATGATGGGGCCTGATTGCGGTACGGCCATAATCAACGGTATCCCCCTCGGCTTCGCTAATCGGGTGCGTCGGGGGAATATCGGGATAATTGGGGCTTCCGGCACGGGCATCCAGCAGGTAACCACCCTGATCGACAGCCTGGGGGAAGGCATCAGCCAGGCTGTTGGTACAGGCGGGCGCGACCTCACCGAGAAAGTCGGCGGGATGACGACTTTGGCCGCTCTGGCAGCTCTGGCCAAAGATGAGGCGACCGAAGTGATCGTCCTGATATCCAAACCCCCTGCCCCTGCCGTGGTCGAAAAAATAATGGCCCGGGCGGCAGTCGTGGGAAAACCCGTTGTCATCTGCTTTTTGGGTGCCCGACCACTGGCGGCTGCTCCGACAAACATTACGCAGTGCAGCAACCTGGAACAGGCCGCCGTGGAGGCTGTCAGCCTGGCACGGGGTGGCGACAGGGTTGCCTTGCCTGAGGAAGATGTCAGTGAGGCTATCAAAAAAGCTGTTGCAGGTAGAAAAGCCGGACCAAAGTATCTTCGGGCTTTGTACGGGGGAGGCACCCTTTGCGATGAAGCCATGATAATTTTCCGGCAGCAAGGGATAAATTTCTTTTCCAACATTCCCTTGGATCGGGCTGAGGCCCTGGCGGACGTGGAACAAAGCCAGGGTAACACCTTCCTTGATATGGGTGACGATTACTTTACCAGGGGAAGACCCCACCCCATGCTGGAACCGAGCCTGAGAATCCCGCGCTTGCTGAAAGAGGCTGTCGATCCGGAAGTGGCTGTTATCCTGTTTGATGTTATTCTCGGACACGGCTCCCACGCTGACCCGGCCGGGGTTATGGCCGCCGGGGTAATACAGGCGCGGCAGCTGGCATCTGGGTCGGGCAGGCAGCCGGCCTTTGTGGCAGCCCTGGTCGGAACTCCGGGGGACCCCCAGGGGCTGGCCGAGCAGCGGCGGATGTTGGAGCAGGTGGGGGTAATCGTATGTGGGAGCAACGTACGGGCGGCTAATCTGGCCGCAGCTCTGCTGAGACAGTGAGACTGAAAGGTGGGGAACCGGTTTTGGCAATTAATGAGCTTTTTGGGCAGGAATTGAGGGCAGTCAACCTGGGCAATGCTGGTTTTGCCGCTGAACTGGAAGGATTGGGAGTGCAGGTAACCCACCTGGACTGGGAACCACCAGGCCGGGGCCAGGTGGAGTTAATTGCCGCCCTGGAGCAATTAAGTCACCGGCCGGATATCGATGCGGCCAATAAGGAAGCCTTTGATCGCTATGCGTCCTCGATCCCGTTGCTCGTAGATATCGGCCGGGCGGTAGATGTGATCCCGGGAATGACCCTGGATACGATTCTACACGCCGGGCCGCCCCTGACGTGGGGAAGGATGTCGGGTCCGATGCGGGGGGCAATTATTGGGGCGCTCCTTTACGAAGGCCGGGCGGCGACTCCTGAGGAGGCGGAAGCCCTGGCTGCTTCGGGGGCGATTACTTTCAGCCCCTGCCATGAACACGGGGCCGTGGGGCCAATGGCGGGCATCATTGCCCCTTCCATGCCGGTCTTTATCATCCACAACCAGACCCACGGCAACGATTCCTATTGCACGTTGAATGAAGGTTTGGGCAAAGTGCTGCGCTATGGCGCCTACAGCAGCGAGGTTATTGACCGGCTGAAATGGATGGAGAATGTCCTGGCACCGGGCCTGAAAAAGGCCCTCAGCCTGGCGGGTGGCATTGATCTGCGGGCATTGATCGCCCAGGCCCTTCATATGGGCGACGAACTGCACAACCGCAACAAGGCGGCTACTTCTTTATTCATCCGCAACATTGCTCCTTACCTGGTTCAGGCGGGCCTTCCCGATGCTGAACTTGCCGAAATTCTCAAGTTTATCAACAGCAACGACCACTTTTTCCTGAACCTGTCCATGCCGGCCTGCAAGGCCATGCTTGACGCTGCCCATGGGGTCAAGGGGAGCACCATGGTCACCACCATGGCCCGCAATGGTACGGAATTCGGCATTCGCGTCAGCGGTCTCGCGGACCGCTGGTTCACGGCCCCGGCCCTGATGGTCAAGGGCCTGTATTTTCCCGGGTATTCGGAGGCTGATGCCAATCCGGATATCGGCGACAGCGCCATTACCGAGACAGGTGGTATCGGCGGCTTTGCCATGGCGGCCGCCATAGCCATCGTGCAGTTTGTGGGCGGAGCGCCCCGGGATGCTCTGGCTTATACCACCCGGATGTACGAAATCACTTTAAAGGAAAACCCCTCTTTTTCCATCCCAATCTTGGACTTTCGCGGGACGCCCAGCGGTGTCGATGTGCGCAAGGTAATCGAGAGCAATATCCTGCCGCAGATTAATACCGGCATCGCCCACCGGGAGCCGGGCGTTGGCCAGGTTGGCGCAGGCCTGGTTAACCCTCCTTGGGATTGTTTTGCCGGAGCTGTTCTGGCCCTGGCTGACGTATACGGACGAAACTGCAGGAGTATGGGCATTTAGGGAAGAAGGCATGAATATTTGGATTAATGCGTAGATTTTGTTGTCGGGGAGGTGTAATAAAGGCGTTTACCGATGAAGGTACGCATATTATTGTTTGAGAAGTAAGGGGGAAATAGATCATGATTAAGAGTTGGAATAAGGTCAAGATGTATGACTTAACCCAACCATTGAGCCACCTGACACCGCCGTGGCCCACTTATGAGCCGCTGGAAATCAAGTTTTTTAAACGTCTCTGTCCCAATGGAGCCAACGGGCAGGTACTAACCCACTCCAACCATGTAGGAACCCACTTGGATGGACCCCTGCACTTTTGTACCCACGGCGGGGATATTGCCAGCCTGCCCCTGGACTTTTTGGTTGGCCCCGGGGTAGTTGTTGACTTGAGTGATATTGCTGAGGATTACGGGGTTTACACCTCCAAGGATATTACTGACCGGGTCGAAGTCAGGGAAGGAGACATCCTGATTATCCATACCGGTTATCACCACTACTCATGGGACCAACCGGAAGCCGACGAAGTGCGGTACATGGTGAAACACCCCGGCCCGCTGCGGGAGTTTGCCGACTGGTGCCAGAAGATGAAACTCAAATGGATTGGCGTTGACTGTGGTTCCGCCGACCACCCGATGAACACCAAGATTCGGGAATGGGCACCGGTACAGGCCCGTGAATGCGATGCCTACATGCGCCGGAAGTACGGCAGGTCGGTGGAGGAACTGCTGCCGACCGAAGACTATCAAGTGATGCATATTGCCCTTTTCCCCGACAACCTCATCCACGCGGAAAACCTCGGCGGCGACATCGACCAGATTTTGGGCCGGCGCCTGATTATCGGATGCTTCCCCTGGAGGTTTGTGGGAGGGGAATCATGTATCTGCCGCATTGTTGCTTTTGACGAAGAGTAGTTGGCCTTTGTTAACCTTGCCCTTTCCCGTTTAAGCCGTATCCGGGTCAAAGGGCAAGGTTTTCTTAAACTGTTTGAGAAGGATTAAATAGTGACAGTGCCCGGGTTGATCTGAGCCATCAGGAGTCAGTGGGAGCGGGGGGGAGAAATTGGTCAGAACAGTTGTTCTCGCAATTGGCGGTAACGCTATTACCAAGCCCCAGGAACGGGGAACTTTTGAAGAACAGATGCAAAATATCCGGGCTGCTGTTGATCCCGTTGCCGGTGTTGTTGCCGAGGGCCACCGGGTAGTTGTCGTCCATGGCAACGGCCCTCAGGTGGGTAATCTTCTGATTAAAAATGACCTGGCTAAAGAAGCAGTACCGGCCATGCCCCTATATGTATGTGTATCCAATACCCAGGGCTCCCTGGGATACGCCCTGCAGCAGCAGCTGCGGGCTGCCCTAACCCGCCAGGGCTTGAACCGGGAAGTGGTCGCCTATATCACCCAGGTACTGGTCGATCCGGCCGACCCGGCCTTCCAGCATCCGACCAAGCCTGTTGGACCTTTTGTCACTGAAGCGGAAGCTCAAAAAATTATGCAGGCCACAGGGTACAAGTTTGTCGAGGACAGCGGCCGGGGCTGGCGCCGGGTAGTGCCTTCGCCGTACCCCCAGAGGATTATCGAAGGGGAAGCGATCAAAAAGGCCCTTGAGAACGAGACGGTGGTAATTGCCGCCGGCGGTGGCGGCATTCCGGTCATCCAGGATGCCAGCGGCGAGCTTCATGGGGTTGACGGTGTTATAGACAAGGATCTGGCGGCAATGAGGCTGGCCCTGGATACGGGAGCCGATGTCCTCTTTTTGCTTACCGGTGTCCGCCGGGTAGCCCTGAATTTCGGGCGTCCGGACCAGCAGGAGCTAGATCAGATACCGGCAGACCTGGCTCGCGACTACCTGGCTCAGGGCCATTTCCCGGCTGGCAGTATGGGACCGAAGGTGGCGGCAGCCATTGCTTTTCTGGAACAGGGGGGCGAACGGGTGGTTATCGGCCACCTGGCGGAAGCAGCTGCGGCCCTGCGGGGGGAAGCGGGTACCGCCATTGTGTCCTAAGTTCGGGTAACCGGAAATTCTGGAGTGAGGCAACCTCTTGCCCAGGTTACGCAGTCACGAAAGCGTTGTTTATCATTGGTTGAAGGGGAGGTGTTTACTTTGGCCGCTGTGGAATATTTCAGGCCGGCAGACCTGAACGAAGCTATTGAACTCATGGCCCGGCACGGGCAGAAAGCTGAGGTTTTAGCCGGGGGGACTGATGTTATTGTCAACCTGAGGGATGGGGCTCTGCGCTGCAAATATTTAGTGGACATAAAACAGCTTCCGGAGATGCAGGAGCTGCATTACTCACCGGCTAGGGGACTTGTTGTTGGCGGGGCGGTGACTGTGAATCAACTTATTGAGGCAGGGCCAGTTATCGATCATTACCCGCTTCTGGCCCAGGCCGGCAAAACCCTGGCCAATACCCTGGTCCGGAACCGGGCAACGTTATTGGGGAATCTATGTAATGCCTCACCGGGGGCAGACATGGCCCCGCCGGCCCTGGTGCTGGGAGCGAGTGTAGTGGCTGTTTCCCAAGCCGGACAGCGAAAAATACCGCTGGAAGAATTTTTTGTAGGCGTTAAGCGGACTGCCCTTCAGCGCGACGAGCTGGCTGTGAGCGTAGAGATTCCGGCAGTCAGCGGCAGGGGTGTTTACTTAAAAAAATCGCGGATCAAAGGGCATGATTTGTCTCAAGTAGGAGCGGCCGGATTTTTGAGCCGTGATGGGTGTTTGCGGCTGGCTCTCGGTGCAGTTGCGCCCAAGCCTTTGCTGGTTCAAGACCTTGGAACGGTCCGGCCGGAAGATCTGCGGCTGGAAGAAAAAAGCACGGCAATTACTGATAAAGTGCTGGCCCTGATCAATCCAATCAGCGATCAGCGGGCTTCCAGGGAATATCGCCTGGCCATGGCTCGGTATCTTGTCCGGCAGGTTCTCGGGATCCTGGGAGGGGAGGTTGGAAACCATGAAGAAAGCTGTTAACTTCAAGGTTAACGGGGAAGATGTCTCCGTGGCAGTTGAGCCGGGGAAAACGCTTCTCTGGCTGCTCCGGGAAGAACTGAACCTGACGGGAACCAAAGAGGGCTGTGGTGCCGGAGAGTGTGGGGCCTGTACGGTTATTCTTAACGGCAAACCGGTGAACTCCTGCCTGGTGCTGGCCGTGGAGGCCGAAGGCGCGGAAGTATTCACCATTGAAAGCGAGGCCAAAGAAGGTAAACTCTCTGACTTGCAGCAGGCGTTCATCGAGTATAATGCCCTTCAGTGCGGTTTTTGCACCCCGGGGATGATCATGTCCGCCAGGGCCCTGTTAAACCGCAACCCGCAGCCGTCCGAGGAGGAGATTAAAGAAGCCATCGAAGGCAATCTCTGCCGCTGCACAGGTTATGTGCCTGTCGTTGAAGCCATTAGGGCTGCCGCCACGAAGGAGGCGAGGAAATGAGCCAGAGTCTGATCGGGTTAGGAATCCCCAGGATTGACGGGACGGAGAAGGTCACCGGGGAAGCTGTTTATGTCCATGACCTGAAAATCCAGGGTATGCTCTATGCGAAGCTGAAGACCTGCCCTTACGCCCATGCCAAAATCAAGAACATTGATGTAAGTAAAGCGCAGGCTCTGCCTGGGGTCAAAGCTGTCCTGACAGGGCAGGATGTCCCCTTTAAATTGGGGTTGTACATGATTGACCGCCCCATGCTGGCTACCGGCAAAGTCCGTTATTTTGGTGAGCCGGTGGCTGCTGTTGCTGCCCTGGATGAGGATATTGCTCAAGAAGCGGTGAACTTGATCGAAGTTGAATACGAACTTCTGCCGGCGGTGCTGGATGTGGAAGAAGCCCTGAAAGAGGGGGCGACGTTGGTGCATGAAGACCTGGGAACCTATTCCTGGATCAAGAACGTTTATTTCCCCAAGCCGGGAACCAATGTGGCCAACCATTTCAAAGTCCGCAAAGGCGATGTCGAGGCCGGTTTTGCCAGGGCAGATGTTATTGTGGAAAACCGTTTTTTCCAGCCCCAGGTGCTGCATGTGCCCCTGGAAACCCACGTGGCCATCGCCAAGTGGTCCACGGGCGATAAAATAAAGGTCTGGACGAGCGCCCAATCACCCTTCGCAGTCCGCAATCTTTTAAGCGCGGCTGTCGGGGTGCCAGGGAGCCAAATTGAAGTCATTGTCCCCTATGTAGGCGGGGGGTTTGGCGGCAAGGCGGGAATTCACCTGGAAGGGCTGGTTGCCTGCCTGTCACGCGCCGCCAAGGGCAGGCCGGTGAAATTGACCGCAACCAGGGAAGAAGAAATTGCCACTTTGCCCTGCCGCCAGGGTCTGGTAGCCAAAGTTAAGACCGGTGCTGCCAGGGATGGCCGGATCGTCGCCGAGCAAATTGAATTCCTGTGGGATGCCGGCGCCTATGCGGATTACGGAGTCAATATCGGCAGGGCGGCTGGTTATTCCGGGGTGGGGCCTTACGAAATCGATAATGTCAAAATTGATTCTTACACCATTTACACAAACCACATCTTTGGTACGGCTTACCGGGGCTTTGGCCATGCCGAGTTTTTCTGGGCCATTGAACGGCAGCGGGAACTGTTGGCCAAAGAACTGGGAATGGACCCTCTGGAATTCCGGATGAAGAATGTGCTCAAACCGGGTTCTGTCACCATAACCGGCGAGCAGGTCAGCGAACACACCGGCAGGGTTGACAAGTGCCTGGCGGTTGTCGCCGAGAAAATCGGCTGGCCTTTGGTGAAATCGGAAGAGGAAAAGGCCCGAGAAGCAAAAACCGGCAGGTACCGGGGTAAAGGCCTCGCGGTTCTGCACAAGGCTCCGGCAATGCCGACAAACACAGCTTCATCTGCCATCGTCAAAATGAACGAAGACGGATCGGTGCATGTCCTGGTGGGTGGGGTTGATTTCGGTCAGGGCACCTACACCACCCTGGCCCAGATTGCCGCCGAAAACCTACACCTGCCCCTGGAAAAAGTGCACATCGTTTTTGAGACTAACACCGACACGGGTCCGTATGACTGGCAGACGGTGGCCAGCCGCTTCTCCGTCATGGGCGGGATGACGGTAAAAAGGGCCTGTGAGGACCTCCTGGCGCAGATGCGCCGCCTCGCGGCGGCGGTCTTGAGGGCGGCGGAGGATGAACTGAAATTCGGCGAAGAGGTAATTTACGTCCACCAGTACCCCGAAAAAAGGTTGTCTTACAGTCAACTTGCCCTCGGCTATACCTATGAAAACGGCAATGCCGTCGGTGGCCCCCTCATCGGCCGCGGAATCTATATCGCTCAGAACCTGAGTTTCCTGGACGCGGAAACCGGCCAGGGCAGGCCGGCCCTTGACTGGACCTACGGCGCTCATGGGGTTGAGATTGAGGTTGATACCGGAACCGGCGACATCGAGGTGCTCAAAATCGTATCTGCCTTCGATGTCGGCAAAGTCTTAAATGAAAAGCTGATTACCGGGCAGGTGATTGGCGGCGTTGTCCAGGCTTTGGGGACAGCTTTTTCGGAGGTAATGATCTATAATGGTGAGGGACAGTTGTTAACCAAAAGCCTTGTCGATTACAAGATACCGACGGTTAAGGATTTACCCGTGGAAATGGAAGTTCATTTCGTGGAAACCCCCCAACTGGACGGACCTTACGGAGCCAGGGGGGTGGCGGAGCATCCCATGATCTCCGTGACCTCGGTGATAGCAAACGCATTGGCCAATGCCACCGGGCTGGAGATGCTTGAGGTGCCTTTATCGCCGGAGAAGGTTTATCTGGCAATGCAAAGAAGTAGGGTTTTTAAAAATTATGGCGAATCAGTTGATAAAGTTCTTAACCTGGGAGAACATGGTGTCACCCGGGCTTAAAGTTGGTTTCCGTGGTTGCACCGTCTTCTACTAACAACTGGAATTATCCCAGGGAAGGGGATTACCGGGCGGAAAGGGGTGATCGGAGTAAATCCCTGAAACATTCAACGGAATTCAACTTGGGGTTAAAAATTACTAAGGAGGTAAAAGAATGAGCCTTACCCGGCGGACAATCCAGATTGAAGAAAAGCTGCCGATTCTGCAGACATTGCCCTTGAGCCTGCAGCATTTGATGGCCATGTTCGGCGCGACGGTCCTGGTGCCCCTGTTGTTTAAAGTCGATCCGGCAGTAGCCCTGTTGATGAACGGTTTCGGTACTCTGCTTTATACTATAATTACCAAAGGGGGCATCCCGGCCTATCTGGGTTCCAGCTTTGCTTTTATCGCGCCAGTCTTTTTGATTATGTCCAAGGGCGGTTACAGCCACGCCCAATCAGGTTTTATCTTCTTTGGTCTTACCTTTGTGGTGGTATCTGTTATTATTCGTTATGTGGGTACCAAGTGGATCGATATTGTCATGCCGCCTCCGGTCATGGGAGCCGTGGTGGCAGTCATAGGTCTCGAGTTGGCCCCGGTTGCCGCCCAAATGGCGGGGTTGGCCCCCTGGCCAAATCAACCTTACGTTCCCGATCCCAACGTCATCCTGGTATCTATTTTCACTCTACTGGTCGGCGTTATCGGATCGGTCGTTTTCCGCCGTTTTCTCCAGATTATCCCCGTGTTGATGGCCGTGATCTGCGGCTATATCCTGGCCCTGCTCAAAGGAATGGTCGACCTGAGCGTCATTGCCAAAGCTCCCTGGTTTGCACTCCCTCAGTTCACCGCCCCGGTTTTTGATCCAAGCGCCATCGTCATCATTGCCCCGGCCTGCCTGGTGGTTCTGGCCGAGCATATTGGTCACCTGATCGTGACGGGCAACATCACCGAAAAAGATCTGGTCAAGAAACCCGGTTTGCACCTGTCCCTTCTAGGGGACGGCCTCAGCAACATTATCTCCGGCTTCACCGGTTCCCCGCCCAACACCACCTATGGTGAAAACATCGGTGTTATGGCCATTACCCGTGTGTATTCCGTGTGGGTTATTCGCGGCGCCGCCATTATCGCCATTCTCGTGTCCATGATTGGTAAATTCTCTGCCGCCATTCAGACTATTCCCGGCCCGGTAATGGGTGGGATCACAATCCTGCTCTACGGTACTATCGCCGCTGCCGGTATCCGGCTGCTGGTGGAACAGGTGGTTAACTACAGCAAGAATTACAATATCGTGCTGTCGGCTGTGGTATTTGTCATCGGCGTCAGCGGTGCCAAGATCAGCATGGGCACTGTAGAAATGAAAGGTATGGCCCTGGCCGCGGTAGTTGGTGTCGTTCTGTCCATAATCATCTATGTTTTGAACTCCCTTGGCTGGCTGAACGAGGACATGGAGACTGCAGGCGGTGACTCGTTAAGCCGTAAACAGAACTTGACACGATAACCCGATCGGCTTTCCCAGGTTTTAAATGAAGGATTAAAAAACTTCGGTGTCTAAATTAAAGCTCGAAGTGAGCGGGCCAGGCCCTATTCATTTCGAGCTGTTTTTTCACTTGGTTTTTGAGGAATAAAAGGGGGGCGTATGGTTGTGAGTACCGGGGAGGGAAGGGAAATAATTCAGGAACTGGGCATACCCCTGAAAAAAATTGCCGAGCTGCCCGTCTTCGGGCAGAGTAAAATTCTGGCCGGCAGCAATGGCCTGGAACGCATGGTGACCGGGGTTAATATCATGGAAGTCCCGGATATCGTCAACTGGGTCAAGCCGGGGCAGCTGCTGATTACTACCGGGTTTGCCATTAGAGACAATATAGAGGCCCAACAAAACCTGATTCCCTCCCTGGCGGAGAGGGGCCTGGCCGGCATCTGCATCAAACCCCGGCGCTACCTCGAAGAAATACCCGGATCGATGCTGACCCAGGCTGACAACTACGACTTTCCCGTAATCGAACTGCAGCCGGACATCGGTTTTGCCGATTTAATCCACGAGGTTTTGAGCGCCATTCTCCACGAGCAATCGGCCTATTTGCTGCAGATGCTGGACGTTCACAGTGCTCTCATGCAAATAATGATTGAAGGCGGCGGGCTGCAGAAAATCGCCGATACTCTGGCTTTGCTTGTGGGCAACCCCGTTTGTATCACTGATATTTTGAATGACCGCCAGGTCTTTGGCTGCGAGCACTGCCCGGAGGGGGGAATAGCACTGTTATTGGCGGCTGTTAAAGAAAAAGAGCAGCCCGGGGAAGAGATGCCCCAGAACCAAAATGAACGGCCGCATATAGAGGTTAACGGTACGGAGTTGAATTACTTCAGCATGCCTCTGATGGTGGCCAGCGAGTGTTATGGCCATATCTACATCTGGGAAAAAGAACGGGCTTTAACCAACAGCGACGTGTACACCACAGAGCGGTTGTCAGTTATGGCCGCCCTGGAGGTCGCCCGGGAACGTTCGTTACGGGAAGTTGAGCACCGTTACCTGAATGAATTCTTGAACCACCTGTTAAATGGGCGGATTGAGGATGAAAAGCTGGAAATCCAGCATGCCCGGAAATTCGGTTGGGACCTGGAAAAAAACTACGTTGTCAGCCTAATCTGGCCTTTGGCTTCCGAGGGCGGCGGCAAAAAGCACCTGCCCAGCCAGGAGGCCAAGAACCGGGTACTGCGGGAGCTGCCCCAAAAAATGCTGGGGAAAGGCATTCCCTGCCTGGTGGGGACCAAAGGGGACTACCTTGTGACTCTGGTGGGCGTTGGGGACAAGGAACTGTGTTCACGGGAAATCAACAACTTGGCCAAGCAGCAGCTGCGGTCTTCCCTGGAATACCTGACCCGGGCATTTAGCGGTTGGGAGATACGCATCGGCCTTGGGCGTTTCTATCCGGGCATCAAGGGACTGCAGCAGAGCTATCAGGAAGCCAAACGGGCACTGCGCATCAGCGAGAATTTCCCCGGCCGGCAGGGAGTCATCTCATTCAATGACCTGGGACTTTACCGATTTATTTTTTCGCAGGACAGAAACAAGGAAGTTCATGCTTATCTTCAGGAAACAGTAGGCAAATTGCAGAAGTATGACCGGGAAAAAAACACGGAGCTTATTCGTACCTTGCAGGTTTATTTTAAGTGTCATGGCAACTTAAAAAAGGTATCCGAGGCTCTGTTTACTCATTACAACACCGTGCTCTATCGCCTGGAGCGCATCCAGGAAATCAGCGGGCTTGATCTTGACTGCCCTGAGGATCGTTTCAATCTGGAAGTGGCCCTGAAACTTATGGCAGGCACGGATTAGAAAACGACCATAAAGAAAAGGCGCGGAGTTTATAAAGATTACCCAAAGGATTATCGGCCTGTTCGGAAAATTCTTTAAGTAAATTAGTTTCATTGCCATACTCTAATTGCTCCGGAAAGGAGGGTCTCTGCCGTAAGTTGAAAAGAGTCCTCATGGCCGGTAAGTGCCGGCGCCATGTGAAGTTTGGGAATACAATCCTGAGGGGGGAATTACATTGATTATCGATAAAATGGAGCAATCCCTGCGTCCACCGGAGACACCAATGGTTCCATACCCGGCCAAGTATATCACCCTGGCTTCAGGGGAGAAAATGGTCGTCCACCAGATTGATCGGGAAGACGTGCCTCGGGTCCTGGAGGCGATCAAGCCCATGATTACTGTTGAGAAGGATTTCTATGACGTTGTTGCCGCCCGGATTTATGCGGAACTTCTCGGTTATTACCGTTATCGGGTGAAGGATGAATACTGCCTGGTTGGTACCGTCAATGGAGTCATTGCCGGTCAGGTCAACGGCCGGATGCTGGACGAGAAGGTTGGTATGTCCTATCACACCATGACTCTGAAACGGGGGCTGCGAATTGGTGCCCAGCTGTTTGCTGCCAAGATGGAATACCACTTTGATTTCCTCGGTCAGGAGGAAGTCTGGATTGTAGCGGAAAGCCCCATTGGTTTCCGCCGGTGGATGATTGAGTACGAGCTTGAGTCCCGGCCGGAACAATGGCATGAGCTTGGCGGTGTGCCCACATTTGTACTAACGAAGGCGCTGTGGGAGAAACATAAAGCCAACAAGTGCACCGGTCGCCGCCCGGTCTCCGAGGAGATGCTGGCGACAGCTAAAAAGTTGATTCTTCCTTAAGGGTGAGGGGGTCGGAACACCATGAGAAAAGTAGGGATAGCCGGTGTCGGCCACACCAAGTTTGGCCGCGTCGATGGTTCTTTTTTGGAAATGCTAAGTCTTGCCGCCGTGGAAGCCCTCGATGATGCCGGAATCAAAACCGCTCCCGGAAGTGTCGATCAGGTGTTTGTGGCTACCATGGGTGCCGGTATGATCAATCGCATCAGCGGGGTTGCTTCGGCCCTGGTGGATACATTAAACCTGCGCCCGGCAATGGCTGAGACTGTTGAAAACGGTCCTGCCTCCGGAGCTTCGGCGGTGAAGCTGGCGTATATGGCTGTCGCCAGCGGTATATGTGATGTGGTTCTGGTTGTAGGCGGGGAAATGATGCGGGTGGTTAGCGGTTGGGAGGCGACCGATTTCGTTGCCACCATGCTGCACCCGGAAGCCGAGTACCAGTACGGTTTGACTCTGCCGGCCTTCGCTGGCATGTTTACCCGCCTTTATATGGACAAATACGGGGTTACCGAAAAAGACCTGGCCATCATTGCTGTAAAAAACCACGAAAACGCCATGCACAACCCCGTGGCCCATATCCAGCTGGTGCCCGATTTGCATGCCATCACTGAAGATGAAGACGCTCACGTCATCAACCCGTATGTAGCGGAACCGCTGCGCATGTATGATGTCTGCCCTGTTTCCGATGGGGCTGCTGCCCTGGTGCTTTGCGCCATGGATATCGCAGACCGTTTTCCCGGGAAACCAATCCGGGTAGCCGGCATTGGGCAGGCGACGGACACCCATGTCGTTGCCGAACGGGAAGTCCCCACGGATCTACTGGCCGTGCGCCTGGCAGCGGAAAGGGCCTACCGGATGGCCGGCCTGAAACCGGAAGATATTGACGTGGCTGAACTTCATGACGCCTTCCAGATATTAGAGGTTGCCATCTCCGAAGAGGCGGGCTTTTTCCCACGCGGTGAAGGACACCTGGCAGCCCGGCGTGGCGATACCAGGGTTGGGGGCAAAATCCCGATCAATACCTCGGGCGGGTTGAAGGCCAAGGGACATCCTCTGGGAGCTACCGGGGTTTCCCAGGTAGTTGAACTGGTTCGCCAGCTGAGGGGAGAAGGCGGCGGCCGCCAAGTCCAAGGCGCCAGGAATGGGTTGGCCGTCAACTTCGGTGGTTTTGGTAACAATGTCGTGGCCACCATCCTGAGCAGGGAGGAGGAGTAAGCCATGGAACCCAAAATGAATGCTTATAAATGCACGCAGTGTGGTCAGCTCCACCATCCCGCTTATTTTATCTGCCGCCAGTGTGGCAACCGCACATTTGAAGCGGTTCCCCTGGAGGGCGAAGCTACCCTGCTAACCTTTACCCGGGTTTACAACCTTCCGGAAGGCTACATGAAACCCTGGATTGCCTTCGGCATTGCCCGGTTTACCAACGGCCTGTGCGTTTCCGGTCAGATCGACAGTGATTACATTGCTGCGGGCATGAAATTGACTGCGACCGTAGGAGTGGTCAAAGAGGGCGTCGGGAAGGATTACTTCGGGTTCATCTTCAAACAGGCCGACTAATCGGCGATAAACCCTTAAAGCTGTTAAGAAAACATCGAAGGCCAAAAAGACTGTTGACCTGGGAAAGGTCAACAGTCTTTTGTTTGCCAAATGTACTACTTGGGACCGCATCAATACTTTCGGGCCTTGACCAATGCCTGGACAAATTGCAGGAAAATGTAAAAAAAGGCCGAAATAGCATAATGACACCCGTTGTCCGAAAATGACCCCCTTGGAGGAAATCCTGTGATTAACATTGGAATAAGGCTTGCCATCCTCTTCTGGGTGATTGAATCTGCTGTAGAGGCATTCATTTTCCATAAATCCAGTTTTGCATCCCAACTGTTGTTCCCTGTAGATGGGCACTGGATTTGGGAGCGGGGAGCGGTGCTGCTCATATTGGCGGCATTAACTTATTATTCCAATTCCAATATCAGCAAACTCAAGCAAGCGGAAGAGGAATTACGGAAGAGTGAAGAAAAGTTTCGGGCCGTGTTTGAAAGTGCGCCTATTGGTATTGGCCTTTCGGATACCCACGGTCGGCCTGTTGATTTTAACCCTGCCATTCAGAAAATCCTCGGGTATAATGCTGCGGAACTCCAGAAGACGCACTTTGCCGCCTTTACACACCCTGATGATGTAAACCAGGATTTGAAGCTCTCCAAGGAACTAATAGCAGGCAGAATTGACCACTACCAGATTGATAAGCGTTACATACGGAAGGATGGTCAGTTGGTTTGGGGCCGGCTCAATGTTTCCCTCGTCCGCAGTCGTGAAGGTGTTCCCCAGTTTTCCATTGTTATTGTTGAGGACGTTACTGAGCGGAAGAGTTCCGAGGAAGCCATTCAGGAGGGAGAAAGACGTTACCGGCTAATTACTGAGAACGTGTCCGATGTCATCTGGACCATGGACATGAACCTGCGGTTTACCTTTGTCAGCCCGTCTGTTACCCGTTTGCTCGGGTATACCGTGGAAGAAGCAAAGGCTCCTTTTGAGACACTCCTGACCCCTTCCTCCTTTGAACTCGTCATGAATGTGCTGAAAGAAGAATTGGCCGCCGAAAATCCAGCCAACGCAGACCCGTTCCGATCAAGGACTGTGGAACTTAATTATATCCGTAAGGACAAAACCGTGATTTGGATCGAAGTCACCATGACATTTGTTCGGGATCAAGGCGGCAGGCCGATCGGGATTCTCGGGGTTACGCGTGACATCGGTGAGCGTAAACGGGTCCAGGAAGCCTTCAAGAAAAAATCCGAAGAACAGGCGCTGCTCCTCGACAATATTGACACTTTGGTTTGGTATTTAGAAGATACGGCCACTTACGGTTTGGTCAACAAAGCCCTGGCAGAGTTTTTGGGAATGGAAAAAGAGGACTTGGAGTACAAGAACGTATCCGAATGCCTGCGCAAAGAAGAAGCGGAAATCTGTATTTCCGGAAATAGGATAGTATTTGAACAGAAGAGGCAAATACACACTGAAGAATGGCTAAAAAACGGCCACGGTGAACTTCGGGTGTTGTCTATCACCAGAACTCCCAAATTAAATAGCAGTGGGGATGTTGAATATGTCGTCTGTTCTGCTGAAGACATCACAGAGAGAAAGAGGGCGGAGGAACAACTAAAATATCTCAGTCTATTTGATCCCCTCACAAGGCTGTACAATCGAAACTATTTTGAGCAGGAAATGAAACGCCTCGGGGCAGGACGCAGCGATCCTGTGGCGGTAGTCGTCTGCGATGTTGATGGGCTTAAACTCGTCAATGATACGTTGGGACATAGCACCGGAGACATGTTTTTGTCCACCGCAGCTGATCTGATCAAAGAATGTTTCCGCAAGGACGATGTAGTAGCCCGAATAGGGGGGGATGAATTCGCAGTTCTTCTCCCCAACAGCGATGGGCAGGTTGTTCAGGATGCCTGCAAGCGGGTTCGGAGTGCAATCGAGCGCTACAACAATGAAAACCCCGACCTGCCGTTAAGTATTTCCATCGGGTTTGCAGTCAGCGGTAAAACGTCAGAACCCTTGGACGACGTTTTCAAGGAAGCCGATAACAACATGTACCGGGAAAAGCTGTTTCAGAGCCGAAGCGCTTGCAGTGCTATTGTCCTGACTCTTATGAAGACATTGGAAGCCAGGGACTTCATTACTGAGGGCCACGCCGAACGCCTTGAAGCTTTAGTCTGCTGCCTTTCCCGAGCCGCCGGCGTGCCGGAGCACCGGGAAACCAGACTGCGCCTGTTGGCCCAATTTCACGATATCGGCAAAGTGGGAATTCCGGATCGAATCCTATTAAAGCCCGGTAAACTGACCCCGGAGGAAACTCTTGAGATGCAGCGGCACTGTGAAATCGGACACCGCATCGCGTTGTCTGCTCCTGATTTGGTTCATATTGCCGACTTGATTCTCAAGCACCATGAATGGTGGAACGGAAAAGGGTATCCTCTGGGGCTGAAAGAAAAAGGAATTCCCCTGGAGTCCCGTATCCTTGCGATTGCGGACGCCTTTGACGCTATGACCAGCGACCGGCCGTACAGGAAGGCGATGACAAGAAGCGAGGCGCTGGCTGAGATTAAGAGATGTGCGGGTTCCCAATTTGACCCGATCTTGGCCGACATCTTCTGTGAATGCGGTTGCGGGAATTCGGAGATGGGCAACCAAGGTAGCGACTCCACAGCAGTGCAGCTCCAATAAGGGTGGGGCCCCAAAGGCTCTGCCTTCTTTTTTGCCCTGGTCAAGAAACCGTGATGCCGGCACCCGGGCCTATTTCCAGGTCCGCTGCCTGTTTCAGTTCTTGCAGCAGCTGAAAAAGGGCGAGGTCCTTCTGCTTGGCCTCCAGCATCACATCAAAATCACTGCCCACCTTTTTGGCAATCCGGATAAAGGAGAGGAACGATTCCGCTTCGATAAAATTGGAATGGTACCGGCAGTTCTTATCATTTTTGGGGCTGGAAAAGTGAATCTTCGGTATCTCTCCATTCCAGGTCCGAAATATTTCGGGAAGCAGGTCGGCCAGTTCCTCCCCCGAGTTGTGACAGAAATGATGGTGGACATCCAAAACCATGGGGATTCCTAGTTTTTGGCTCACTTTAAGTACATCGGCGGCTCCGAAAAGCTTGTCATCATTCTCCACCACCAGGCGGCTTCTTATCGATGGAGGCAAACCCGCGAACCTTTCCTCAAAACGGGTCAAGGAGGTGGCGTGATCGCGGTAACAGCCTCCGATATGAAGGACAACTTTTGCCGTAGGGCCGAGGTTCATGGACCGCAGCAGTGCTTCGTGGTATTCCAGCTCAATCAGAGACTTTCCAAACACCGCCGGATCAGCTGCATTTATAACCGTAAAGTGATCGGGGTGAAGGCTGACCCGAAGCCGGTGTTGGTGCACAAAGGCCCCAATATCATCCAGTTCCCGGTTTAGTTCCGCAAGCAAGTCCCAGTGCTGGGCAGCAGGATGCGTAGCCAGGGGTATTAATTTGGAACTGAACCGGTAGACCGCAATACCGTTGCCGACATTGTAACGCAAAATTCGGAGTGTGTTGTTGAGGTTTTCCCTGGCCAGACGCCTGACGCTTCCTTTTTGGTTTTCTTCACCTTCGATCTTCGACAGGTTTGTTACGGTTATGGTTCTTGATGGAGAGCAGTCCTCAAGTCCAATCGCAAGTGCCACATAACCCAACCTGATGCGGACCAATTCAGGTAATCCTCCTCGCATGTGCCCGGCAGACAGACAGCCAGCCCTCACAAGTAATCATCTTTATGAATAATAGGATTTGAAAATTTGGAGGGGTTAAGACAGCCAAGTTTAGGGAGTTTTCACATCAGGCCCAACAGGGGGTACCGTTCGAGCGGCGGTCCCATCCTCATCTGGTCAGAAAAAGTTGGTGACACTCTTTACATGGGCTTTTATGGGCTAACCCCCCGCGGGTTACCTGGCACCATGAAACCCTGAGCCGATCCGAGTTCCAAACCATATTCCGGCATAACCCCTCACTGCCGCCGGGGGCCCAAAGGGAAGTGATGCCCGGCCAGGAAGGGGTGATAGTCCGCTCCTGGTTGATTATCCGAACAGATGATGGAACGGTTTATCGGCGCGACCTCGGAACGGATGCTTACCGGGCTGGCGCCCGTGTTATAGAGCGCAGCGCTGAAATACCCTGATTTAGCTCTTTCGCAGCAGACCCCGGGTGAACTCGATCAGCCTGTTGGTCACGTCAACATCGCCCATGGCCAGAATATGCAGCCCATCTACCTCCCTGTAAATTTCGCGGATAAAGTCACATGCCACTTCGTACCCTGTCTTGCCCTGCTCCATGTCAGAAAATATATGGCTGGGTACCGATATGCCGGCAATGTTCTTATGCACCCAATCCGCCATCTTGAGGCTGGCTAAAGGCATTACCCCAAGAAGAACTGGTTTTTCCAGAGCCCGTGCCCGGGCGAGGAATTCCCGAGCCTTATCAACCTCGTATACCGGCTGTGTCTGGAAGAAGTCCGCCCCGGCGGCTATTTTCTTTTCCATCTTCCCGATTTCCGGGTCAAGCTTGTCGACCCCTGGTTTGGCCGCGGCTGACACGACAAACTCCGTATGGCCTTTAATCTCCTTGCCGTTGGCGTCCATTCCCTGGTTGAGTCCCTTGACGATTCCGATCAGCTCCGTGGAGGTGTAGTCATAAACTGCGGATGACTTGTAGGGGCCGTGGCTGGGACCGTCCCCGGTGGTGACCAGGAGGTGCCGGATGCCGAGAGCGTGGGCCCCCAGGAGGTCGGCCTGGGTCCCCAGCAGGCTGCGGTCCCGGCAGGTGAAATGGGGAATGGCAGTGATACCCAATTCCCTTTGAATGATGGCCCCTGCCATCAAGGAGTTCATGCGCAGGCGGGCATTGGGGCAGTCGTGGATATTGATGCCGTCTACCCCTGCATAATCCCTGGCATTGGCCACGCTCTCCCCGATTAGAGTGCCGTTGATGCCGCCAAGTTCAGTAGTGAACACGAATTCCTTACCGAGCTTCGTCTTTATACTCACCGCACTTCCCTCCATCCAATAATTCCCACGTTCTTGTTTGATAATTTCGCAAGAAGCCGGTGGATTCCTTCTCCATGGGGCAGATACCGTAAAATCTTTATAAACCAAAACCGGGCCTAGTATCTTGGCAGCCGGCACTGTTCCAGATAAAACTCGACCACGCCCACTTCATTCATGCGATCATTGAGCTTCCGCCAGCGTTCCCGGAGGAGAAGGCTGTCATACTGACTGTTACAGGGGTAATCGGCGCACTGGAAACAGAAGTTGACACCTTTCTCCTTGTGGCAGGTCTTAACTTTACAAATAATCGGGCACTGCACATTTTCTCCCCGGCAGCCGCTGCATGAGCTCCGGGAAAACCGCGTCAGCAGCGCACTGAATTGGGGGTAATCACCAAACACCGGTTCTGCCCCGGCTTTTATCTTTGCCAGTCTCCCATAATTTCCGAGCAGTTCCAAAAGGCGCAAACTTAAGTTTTTTATCTCGCCGCTCTCATAGTCGGCACACCGGGTGCAGTCCAGACCGCACGGGGCCAAACGCTTGACCACTTCATGGTAGTCCATTAAATGTCCCCCCCTCGACAAGATCTTTTTTCTATCCTATCACAATTTCAGCTATACAGAATGATTAATTTCCATTAATCCGCTTATCAGGACCGAACCAGAGGCAGGGTTACCTGTCCTATTATTTTTTTTGACTAATATAATGGTTATGGCTTTAGTGGCCGAGGGGGCAAAGGAATTTCCCAAAAGGCGGACAATTCCAAATATTTAAACTGACCCTGACATTTGTGATTCAGGGTCGGAACTTTCAAGTGAAGGGAGGTAACCAAGTTTGAAACAAGTCCTGGTTGACATCAAAATCTGTCTGGGGTGCCGGTCCTGTGAACTGGCCTGCGCCGTCGAGCATTCACATACAAAAAACCTGTTTGAGGCGGTTCAGGAAAACCCGCGGCCCAGGAACAGGGTTTTTGTGGAGAGCGCCGGCGGAAAATCGTTCCCCATCCAGTGCCGCCACTGTGACGATTCTCCCTGCACCCGGGCCTGTATGTCCGGTGCCATAAGTAAAGACTCCTCGACCGGGGTGGTCGGCCATAACCCGGAAAAATGTGTCGGGTGCTGGATGTGCGTCATCGTGTGCCCTTTTGGAGCCATCACCACTGATGGAGAGAAACACCTGGCCGTGAAATGCGACCGCTGCCCTGACCGTGATAAACCGGCCTGTGTGACCGCTTGTCCTACTAAGGCGTTGGTTTATCAGGAAGTTGACAGGTTCGCCAAAGGGGTAAGACAGCAGTATCTCACCAGTTTCTCTAAAGAGGGGGGGGTAACCCGTGAAATTTCGTGATTATACCATTGACCCGGCTGCGGCCAGCATGCTGGGGAGGTGTTCTGATCAGAGTATTGAGACCGCCTGGGACCGCTTTCACGGCCAGCAGCCCCAGTGTGGATTTGGTTTGTTGGGCATCTGCTGCCGCAACTGCGTCCAGGGGCCCTGCCGTATCAATCCGTTCGGGGAAGAGCCGAGCAAAGGCATCTGCGGCGCCGGCGCCGACCTGATTGTCGCCCGGAACCTGTTGCGGGGGGTTGCCGGCGGGGCTGCCACCCATGTGGACCATGCTTACGAGGCTATTGAGGCCCTGGAACTGGCAGCCAGCGGGAATGCGCCATACCAGGTCAGGGACGAGGCCAAGCTGCTGGCGGTGGCGAAGAAACTGGGCATTGAAGTGGAAGGCAAGACAAGCGCCGAGCTGGCCGGTGAAGTGGCCGGCGCGGCTTATTCCGATTTCGCCAATCACAGCACCAAACCGATGCGTTGGTTGACGGCGACGGCCCCGGCGGAGCGGGTGGCCACTTGGGGCAAACTGGGCGTGCTTCCCCGAAATCCCGACCGGGAAATCAGGGAGGTTTTGCACCAGACAACCATGGGCGTGGACTCCGACCCGGTCAACCTGATCCTGTCCACGGTAAAATTGGGGCTTGTTGACGGGTATGCCGGGCTTCATTTGGCGACTGACATTCAGGACATTATCTTCGGTACCCCCGGTCCGGTATTCTCGGAGGCCAACCTCGGGGTCCTCAAAGAAGATCATGTCAACGTCATTGTTCATGGTCACGTTCCGCTGCTGTCCGAAAAGATTGTGGAATGGGCGAGGAAGCTGACCCCCGAAGCCGAGAAACTGGGAGCCAAAGGGATACAGCTGGCCGGAATCTGCTGCACCGGAAACGAGGTGCTCATGCGCCAGGGGGTGCCCATCGCAACCAATTTCCTGTCCCAGGAGCTGGCTTTGGCTACCGGTGCGGTTGATGCCATGGTTGTCGATGTTCAGTGCATTATGCCTGCTCTCCAGACAGTGGCAGACTGCTTCCATACCAAGATAATAACTACGATGCCCATTGCCAAGATACCTGGGGCACAGCATATCGGGTTTACCCTGGAAGAGGTTGACGCCCGGGCAGAGGAAATCGTCCGTACTGCCATTGCCAATTTCGTCAAGCGGGATATGTCCAGGGTCTATATTCCCCGGGAAAAATCGGCGATGGTTGCCGGGTTCAGCGTTGAGGCTGTTGTCAAGGCCCTGGCGTGTCTGGATGCGGACAACCCCTTGAAGCCCCTGGTAGACAACATTGCCAACGGTAACATCCTGGGAGCCGTTGCCACTGTTGGCTGCAACAACGCCAAGGTGACGCAGGATTCGGCTCATGTGACCCTGGTTAAAGAGCTGATTAAGGAAAACGTCCTGATTGTGACGACTGGTTGTTCGGCTCAGGCCCTTGCCAAAGCCGGATTGCTGCTGCCCGAAGCGACGGAAAAATATGCAGGGGAGACCCTGAAGGCGGTTTTGACCGCTGTAGGGAAAGCCGCCGGGCTGAATGCCCCCCTGCCTCCGGTGCTGCACATGGGCAGTTGTGTTGACAACTCCAGGATTGGCGACCTCTTGAAGGCTTTAGCCGACTACCTCAAGGTTGCGGTGAAAGACCTGCCAGTCGCCGCTTCCGCTCCTGAGTACCAGCATGAAAAAGCCCTGGCCATTGGCACCTGGGCGGTAGCGTTGGGCGTGTTCACACACTTGGGCGTCGTGCCTCCCGTCCTGGGCGGTCCGCAGGTGGCTTCGATTCTTACCGGCCAGGTGGCTGAAGACCTTCTGGGCGGGAAGTTCTATGTGGAGACAGAACCAGTCAAAGCTGCTCAGGGAATTTTGGTCCACATCCGGTCCAAACGTCAAAAGCTGGGGATATAGGGTGCCGGATGGGGAGGAGGTTAAACAAATGTATGCTGAGGCAGTTGGGGACATAATCGCCCGGCACCCGGAACCAGACGGGCAGGTTGCCGCCATCTTGGAGGATATCCAAAAGAAATACCGGCATCTCCCGGAAGAGGCCCTGCATATTGTAGCGGAGAAGCTTGGTCTCCCCCTCCCGCAGCTTTACGGTGTGGCGACCTTCTATACCGGATTCAGCCTTTCACCCAAGGGAGAGCACGTGGTCTGTGTCTGCCACGGCACGACCTGCCATGTCAAGGGGGCGAAGCTGCTTTCCGAGCACCTGGAAAAGGAGTTCGGGGTGAAAGCCGGCCAGACGACCGCTGACGGGGCGTTCACCCTGGAAGTGGTGCGCTGCCTGGGCTGCTGCAGCCTGGCGCCTGTGGTCAGCGTTGATGGGAAAACCTATGGGGGAGTCAAGCGGGGGCAGGTTCCGGAACTCCTGGCAGACTGGAAGGGAGGCCGGTAGCCGGTGGCAACTGAAGCTGTTGGTCTGAAGAATTTGGAACAGCAGGGCCTGCGTACCCTCTACCCCGGGAAAACCAAAATAAGCGTGGGAATGGCCACCTGCGGGCGGGCCGCCGGGGCGGAGGCGGTATACAGGCTATTTCAGGAGGAGATTGCCGGAAGGAACTTGGACATTGCCCTGAATGCCACCGGCTGCCTTGGTTTTTGCCAACAGGAACCCCTGGTTTTGGTTCAAAGCCCGGGCGGTCCCCGCTTTGTTTACGGCAGGGTCGACCAAAAACTGGTCTTACAGGTGTTGGAAGGGTTGGTGAACGGAAATCTTCCGGATGACAGTCTCCTGATCAGGGTGTACGAGGATGACGTCCTGGTGACAGGGGAAAAGATCATACTGACAGAACACCCCGCTGAAGCGTCAATGTTGGCGCAGATTCCTTTTTACGGCAGCCAGGTAAAGGTGGCGACCCGGAACTGCGGGTATATCGATCCCGCCAGCATCGCCGAATACGCCGCCCGGGGCGGTTACCGGGCCCTGCAGCAAGCCCTGCGGCTGAAACCGGACCAGATCATTGCTGAGGTTGCCGGGTCGGGTTTAAGGGGCAGAGGCGGGGGCGGGTTCCCTACAGGTGAGAAATGGGCCTTCACCAGAAAGGCTCATGGACAGACAAAGTATGTGATCTGCAATGCCGATGAGGGCGACCCTGGTGCCTATATGGACAGAAGCATTCTGGAAGGGGATCCTCATTCCGTCCTTGAGGGGATGGTAATTGGCGGGTACGCTGTCGGGGCCCGGACCGGGATCATTTATGTGCGGGCGGAGTACCCGCTTGCCGTTACCACGATTCAGGAAGCCATTCGCCAGGCGGAGCAACACGGCTTTCTCGGGGCGAACATCCTGGATTCCGGTTTCGACTTCCACATAAAGGTGGTCAAGGGCCAGGGTGCCTTTGTCTGTGGAGAAGAAACCGCCCTGATTTCTGCCATCGAAGGCAGGATGGGTGACCCCCGGCCGCGGCCGCCGTTTCCGGCCGAGCAGGGGTTGTGGGGAAAACCCACCTGTGTTAACAACGTTGAGACATGGGTAAATGTGCCGCCAATCGTGATGCTGGGCAGCCAGTGGTTCACCGCCATGGGGACCGCATCAAGCAAAGGCACCAAGGTTTTTTCTCTCGTTGGGGATATTCAGAACAACGGGCTTGTCGAGGTCCCGATGGGAACCACCCTGCGCCGGATCGTATACGAGATCGGCGGGGGAACTGGGTATTTTGACCTAAAAGCTGTCCAGACGGGTGGGCCATCCGGAGGGTGCATCCCGGCCGAGATAATTGATATTCCTGTGGATTATGAGGCATTGGCCCGGGTAGGGACCATAATGGGCTCCGGCGGCATGGTGGTGATGGACGAGCGTACCTGCATGGTAGATGTGGCCCGTTTCTTTTTGGGCTTTACCAATGATGAATCATGCGGCAAATGCCTTCCTTGCCGGGAGGGCACCCGGCAGATGCTGGACATCCTGAACCGTGTTTGTGCCGGGGAGGCTGAGATGCAGGATTTGACCCTGCTGGAACAGCTTGCCGGCGCCGTCAGGGACACCTCCCTTTGCGGACTTGGGCAAACCGCTCCCAGCCCCGTATTGAGTACCCTCAAGTATTTCCGCGACGAGTATGAGGCCCATATCAGGGACCATTTCTGCCCTGCCGGTGTCTGCCCGGACCTGTTTCAATTGACCATTGATCCGGAAGCATGTCAGGGTTGTACCCGCTGCGCCAAGGTATGCCCGCAGGGCGCCATCAGCGGGGCCAAAGGCGAGAAGTTTTCCCTTGACCAGGGCAAATGTACCCGTTGCCGGGCCTGTATCGGGGTGTGCCGGCATTGGGCGGTTAAAGTTGTCCCACGGGAGGTGCAACCGTGATGTATATGACTATCAACGGCACGAGTGTTCCCATCCGGGGGGAAACCACCGTTCTGGAAGTGGCGAAGCGGGAAGGAATCTGGATCCCCACTCTCTGCCACCACCCGGGGCTGGCTCCTTATGGGGCTTGCCGGCTCTGTACGGTCGAGGTAACGGCTGGTGGCAAACCGGGATTGACAGCTTCCTGCACATTGCCGGTTATGGATGGTTTGGTTGTCCTGACCGATTCGCCGCGGGTGCTGGAAGTGCGGAAAATGTTGGTGCAGCTGCTGCTGGCGGGTGCCCCCGAAGCACCGGCGGTTCGGGAGTTGGCGGGGCGACTCGGCGTGAACAAGGCGCTGTTCCCGCTGGTGGCGGCAGGTGATCAATTTCCCGGCTGCATTCTTTGCGGTCTCTGCGTCCGGGTTTGTGAGAACATCGGTGTAGGCGCCATAGGGTTTGCTTTTCGCGGATCCAGTCGCAAGGTGACCCCCCCGTTTGGGAAACCTGCCGCTGCCTGTGCCGGCTGCCAGGCATGTGCCAACGTCTGCCCCACCGGCGCGGTGAAGTTCAGGCGGAGTGAGGGCCGGCTTTTAGGTGAGCCCTGGCAGGCAGACCTGATGATGGCCAACTGTGCTTCCTGCGGCCAGCCGACGGTACCCGAACCCCTGGTCGAGTATGCCAATAGAAAAGCCGGGTCCCCGGTCGGGGAACACCTCTGCCCCTCCTGCCGCCGCCACAAAGCGGCAGAAGGGATGGTATAGAGATAACATGTTTAAAATTACCTTACTAGATACCTCGGGTTTTTCCCGGGGTTATTTTTGGGGGGGGACTTGCTTGGGTATTGAGCTGTGAGCCGACAATAGAGGAACTGTTGGCCTACGAAGCAAAACTGAACCAGCGAATATTCCTCAACTACCCTTGTATTGGCGTGTGCCAGTATGACCGGGCGGTATTTGATCCCGAGATTATCAAGGGTGCCATGATGACCCACCCGTTCCTGATCCGGGGCCGCCGGATTTATCAAAATTTTTATTACATACCGGCAGGGGAGTTTTTAGGGCAAAAGCGGGGGGATAGTGAAGTAGAGCGGTGGTTAGAAAACCTGGATCGGGAGCGGGAAAGCCTAACGGAAGCGGCTTTGCGGGAAAGCCAACGGGTTCTTTCCACTTTGATGAGCAACCTGCCGGGCATGGCTTACCGATGCGCTAATGACAGGGACTGGACCATGGAATATATAAGTGAAGGCTGCCTGGAAATCACGGGTTATCACCCTGAAGACTTGGTGCGGAACAAGGTAATCTCCTATGGGCAGTCGATCCGCCCGGAAGATCGGATGCAAGTCTGGAACGAGATCCAGGCTGCTTTAAAAACGTGTAACTTGAGCTCAATCGTCAAAGCCTCTACCCGATAATCGGGGCTGATGCCCTCCTCTCGAGCAAGCTCGTCAGGACCGAACTGGAAGTTGTTCCAGACCTGCCCCTGGATCAAAAAGAAATCCGTCAGCTTATTCTCAATTTAGTTCGTAACGGTTTGGAAGCAATGTCCCGTACAGGAGTTCTTACCATAAGAACATTCTCTGAAGGTGAGGAGGTGGTTTTGGCGGTGCAGGATCAGGGTAATGGCATAAAACCGGAGGTGCTGGAGAAGATTGGCACTCCTTTTTTTTCCACCAAAGAGGATGGTACCGGCTTGGGGTTGGCCGTTTGCTACAGCATTACCGCAAGGCATAATGCCACAATAAGGGTGGAAACCGGCCCCACGGGAACCACCTTTTTTGTCCGGTTTAAGAAGCCAAGGGCAGTCAGCCCTGCACCGGGGTAAGAGGCGGGAGCCTTATTGCAGGGCAGTTTACCCGTCCAAAAGATGACGGTCCATTTTAAAAGTACTGGATCTGTTTATATGGATTCGCCGGCAAAAACCGGAGGTCTTTTTTCAGGGGAATTTTCGCAACACCTGTATAATCTCGGGGAAAAATGGAAGACTTTAACTGGAGGTGTTATTCATGATAAAAAATGGAACGATTGAAGATTTGCGGAAAGAAGCCGAGTACCTGGAAGACAGGCTTCGGGCCATTAACGCACTGATCGGCCTTTACTCGGAATCGGAAATGTCCAACGAGGATACATCCGTCGTTCCCATTAAAAGGCGCGGTCGAAAAACCCAGCACGCGTAAGTTGAGGGCGGTCCGGAAAAGTGTAACGGTGAAAGAGGTTGGAATCAGCTGATCCAACCTCTTTTCTTTTTTCTATTGTTCGCAAACTGTCCCCGGGTGTTATAATTTTAGAAGTAGAAATGACGCGCCGCTAACGGCGAAAGCCGGGGAGCGGCAGCGACTGTTGTTGGGGGTGTGAGGGTCTTTGGCTTACAGGGATGCGGTAATCACGTTTGTGGTCCTGGCCTTGGTCTGGAATTTCCTGCGTCATCGCAAAATCCCCCCGCCATATTCGGTTATGGCAGGCGGCAATAAAACCCTGCCTTTGCGCCTCGGATTGGTGGACCATGTCAAGGCTTTGATTTCCTGGGTGTTTTTGTTTATGAGAGTGTTTTGGGTTCGGCCAGGGCTTTATCAAATTGGATCCGGGGGAGGACAATCCCCCATCCTGGTTACCAGTAATAATTTCTTGACCGTGTTCCTCCTGGCGAAGAGTATCGCCGGGCGGCCAGTCAGACTTCTGGTGCTGGACACCGATGGCATTAATGTCTGGTGCGCCGCCTCTAAAGGAAAGTTCTCCGCCAGGGAAATAATCGACAAAGCCGGGTCTTCCGGTTTGGTGGCTGATGGGGCCGGAGTGAAGATAATATTGCCCAAACTCTGCCTGAGTGGGGTCAATTTAGCTGAACTAAGGCGATCCGGATTTGTCCCCGTCATCGGGCCGCTGTCTGCCGACCAACTACCCGGTTACCTGGACCGGGCCGAGTTCGAAAACCGCGATGAGGATAGGGTTGAGTTTGGATTAAAGGCCAGGGTGTTTACGGCACTGCCTACGGCAGTCCAATTCTTTCTTTACTTCCTGGGAGTCTATGTTCTCTCTCTTGGGACCATCAGTCAGGTATTCGTCTGGATAGCCACGGGGATTGCCTTTATTTACCCGGTTTTGTTTCCGTGGTTGCCGGGTACGGAATTTGCGACCAAAGGCATTTCTTTGGGGCTGCTGGCCGCGCTGGCGGCAGCCGGGCTTCTCATGGCCGGGATCCTCGCCCCAGCGACAGCGTTGGTTATGGTCCTGTTCATCGTCGCCACATCTGTATTCGTGGGTTTGAGCTATACCGGCAACAGCCCGATCAGTAATTACTCCCGTGTGAGGAAGGAAATTGCCCGGTATCTACCTGTCGTAGTGCTGCTCTACCTTTTGGCCGTCGCGGCCCACCTGGCTTTGGGGGGGTGTAGGGATTGATCGGTATTGACCAGGAGAAATGCACGGGTTGTGGTGTCTGTGCTGAGGTCTGCCCCCACCGGGTACTTGAGGTTGGCGATATTGCTGCCGTGGTGGCGCACGAAGAACGCTGCATCGAGTGCGGGGCCTGCCAGCTGAACTGCCCGAGTGACGCCGTGCTGGTTACCAAGGGGACAGGATGCCTCATTGCCATCGTCAAGGAGGACATTCTCCGGATCAAGGAAAAGGGCTGCGGCTGAGACGAAGGCTGTTAGTCAGGCAGGCTGCCTGACAGGTTTTCGGATCGGTCCGATTGTCCCCGGACCGGCCTCACGGACCCCCGGTGGATAACCGCGGCTCGGACCGCGGTGAAAATGCCAGGAGTGATGGATGCTGCCGAAATAAAGGGAATCCGGCTCCCCGGCGCGAATTTCTGATCCAGCTTGAAACTCTTGATCATCATGGAGGTGTTGTTTGTGCCGGTAAAGACCGACTGGGAAATTGCCGTAACCCTGGAGAATATCTTGAAAGCCGAGAGCGGCGGCCGGAAACGTAGGGAAGTAAGCCCACACCTGAAATCAATTTATGAAGAAGTAATTCAAATGGGAACTAAACTGCTTGAACCCAAACTTTTGTATGAGAAGTTTCCGGTAAAGAGGATCGCGGAAGAGGTCGTAGAGCTTGAAGGAGGGCACCAATTCCACAGCAGCCATCTGGCCAAGTTCCTTGATGGCGCAGCCGAACTGGTGGTAATGTGCCGCACGATTGGGCCCCATTTGGAGGCCCAAATCAAGGAATGGCAGCAGACAGATATGATGAAGGCTTTTATTCTTGACACTGTTGGGTCGGTGGCCATGAGTAACCTTGGCCGCCAGTCGTTCAAACATCTTGAAGCTGAGCTTGCCAACCAGGGGCTGGAGACAAGTGTTGCCATGTCACCGGGGCAGCTTGACTGGAATCTCACTGATCAGGGGACAGTGTTTGAGCTGCTCCAACCTGGTCAAATCGGGGTCAGCTTGAATCCCAGCTTTATCATGACCCCAATCAAGTCATCTACTGCCGTTTTTGGGATCGGGGACGGGTTGGCTGCCAAACGGGACGGGATTCCCTGTACGAAATGCTCCCGCAGAGAAGAATGCAACTTCCGTAAAGACCTGGATGACCATGGCATAAGCGGCAGCGCTTCCGGCGGAAGCTCCACATCCGAGTGCATCTTATAGATAGGTAGTAGACCAGGGGAGAGCTGATCCTGCCCTGGTGGGACAAACGACAAAAGTTGAAAAAATAGTCGAAAAATGTCGTGAAATGTATTGACGGATTTTCCATGTTAGTTTACCATGTTAGCATGGGGACAAGTACAAAAAGAATATCCGGCGTTTTGGGAGAGACCCTGGAAGGGGCGCCGAAGGAGCAAGGTAGTTGGCCCTGCCGGACTAATTACTGAATCTCTCAGGCAAAAAGGACGAAAACGGTAATTCTCTGGAAAGCCGTTGTCATAACGGCACCGAAGGAGCAAAACTCTCAGGTGAAAAAGACAGAGGACTGGCAGACTGCCAGTCTTTTTGTATATACCCCCTTGTGAACACTTTCACAATAAATAAAGACTGTTGAGGGAGTGTGAGAGACCAGTGGGCAATACAATCTATGACCTCATAGTATGTGGTGGGGGGCCGGCGGGATTGACGGCGGCAATTTATGGGGCCAGGGCCCGTCTGAGGACGCTCGTTGTTGAGCGCGGCCGGACCGGCGGCCAGGCGGCGACCACAGAAGAGGTCCAGAACTATCCGGGGTTTCCGGAAACAACCGGACCGGAGCTGATGAAGGTTTTTACTGAACATGCCGAAAAATTCGGGACTGAAATTATCAAAGATCAGGTGATCGGACTGGAGTTGGACGGCTCCTGGAAAACCGTGAAAACAAAACGAAGCGGGGCATTCCGGGCAAGGGCGGTGGTTCTGTCCCCAGGCGCGGAACCGCGAACCCTGGGGGTTAAGGGGGAGAGTCAATTCCGGGGGAAAGGGGTTTCCTACTGTGCCACCTGTGACGCGGAGTTCTACACCGAACTTGATGTAGTGGTAGTGGGCAACGGGGATGCCGCAGTGGAAGAGGCCATGTATCTGACCAAGTTTTGTGACAGCGTGACCATGGTCATCATCCATGACGAAGGGATCATGGATGCCAACAAGGTGGCCCAAGAGCGAGCCCACAACAACCCCAAGATCAAGTTTGTCTGGAATTCCGTAATCCAGGAAATTGCCGGGGACGGCCTTGTCGAGAAGGTGTTTTTGAAAAATATCAAGACAGGCGAGCTGACGGACTACGAAACAAACGGAGTGTTTGTTTTTGTCGGGACAGTGCCCAGGACGGAGTTTCTCCGGGGTGCCGTTGATCTTGATGAACGGGGTTACATAATTACCAACGAGGAAATGGAGACATCCAGGGAAGGTGTATTTGCGGCTGGTGATGCCCGTCGAAAGTATTTGCGGCAGATCGTGACCGCGGCGGCGGATGGCGCTGTTGCGGCTACCGCGGCCGAGAGGTGTATCGCGGAGGAGGAGTATTTCCACAAGGAAGTGCTATCTCCTGAGGTGCCGGTGGTGGCCCTGTTCTGGAGCCCCACTATCGCTGCCAGCCTTGATCTGGTCGGCCAGCTGGAGGCCCTTGCTGCCGGGGAGGCCGGTAAATTCATACTCACTAAGATTGACACCTTTAAAAACAGCCGGGTGGTTTCCCGGTATTCAGTAACGCAGTGCCCAACCGTTATTTTGTTTCATAAAGGGCGGGCAACCAACACCATCAGTGGTGACGATGTCTTCGGCCGCACCCGGCACTTGGTCGGGAGCATACCTGGTTGACCTTCCAGCGGGTGTCCAGTTCGGTTTTTTTTCCGATCTAAGCGCGGCGGTCGACCGGGGAATCGGGTTTTCATCAGATACTCCTAGGGCCGGCTGGAACGCCGGACCGGCACTGAAGCGGGAAAGGAGGTGAACACATGATCGAGTTGACCAAGGAAAACTTCGAGGAGGAGATTACAAACTACTCCGGGCTTGCCATGGTCGATTTTTGGAGTCCGAAGTGCGAACCATGTATGGCTCTCCTGCCTGATGTGGAGGCGCTGGCAGCCAAATATGACGGGAAGTTGAAATTCGCCAAGCTAAATGCCATCGCCAACAGGAGGCTGGCCATCGGGCAAAAGGTGTTGGGACTGCCCACCATCGTCTTTTACAAAGGCGGCGAGCGCATCGCCGAGATAACCGGGGATGCGGTGACTCCGGAAGCTGTGGAATCACAGATTCTGTCCCTGGGCTAGTGGGGACTAAATCAAATAAGGAGGTGGAAGGGATTGCGTTTGGAACTGGGGATGATCAAAATAAACGATATTCAGTTTGGTGCCAAGACAGAGATTAGGGGAACGGCACTTACAGTAAACGCCGAAGAGGTGAAAAGCCTCGTTCTGGCTGATGAGCGTATTGCGGCGGTGGAGTTGGATGTGGCCCGCCCCGGGGAGTCTGTGCGCATCATCCCTGTCAAGGACGTTATCGAGCCGCGGGTAAAGGTTTCCGGTTCCGGTTCGATGTTTCCCGGCCTTATAGGCGGTGTGGAAACTGTAGGTGAAGGCCGCACTCATGTCCTCAAAGGGTGCGCGGTAGTCACTACCGGCAAAATCGTGGGGTTTCAGGAGGGCTTGATCGATATGTCCGGGCCTGGTGCTGAGTATACCCCGTTTTCCAGGCTGGTCAACCTGACAGTGCACTGCACGCCGGTTGACGGGATCGGCCAGCATGACCATGAGGCGGCAATCCGGATGGCCGGGCTCAAGGTGGCGGCCTATCTTGGTGAAGCAGGCAGGGAAGTGGAGCCGGGCGAAATCAAGGTTTATGAGACTCTCCCGCTGCCCAGGCAGTGGGCACAGTACCCGGGCCTGCCCACCGTGGCCTATGTTTACATGCTGCAAAGCCAGGGTCTGCTCCACGATACATATGTCTACGGTATTGACGCCAAGAAAACCCTGCCGACAATGATTTACCCCACGGAATTGTTTGACGGCGCCATCATCAGCGGCAACTGCGTGTCCGCCTGTGACAAGAACTGCACCTACCATCACCAGAATTCGCCGGTCATCGAGGAACTCTATGAACGCCACGGCAAGGATTTTAATTTCGTCGGGGTGGTCATTACCAACGAAAACGTCACTCTCGCCGACAAAGAGCGCTCCTCCAGCTATACCGCCAAGATTACCGAGTTTTTCGGAGTCGACGCGGCCATCATTTCCGAGGAAGGGTTCGGCAACCCGGATGCGGATCTGGTGATGAACTGCAACAAGCTGGAAAAGAAGGGGATCAAGACAGTATTAATCACTGATGAATACGCCGGCCGGGATGGGGGTTCGCAGTCACTTGCCGACTCGACCCCGCTGGGTAACGCCTGCATCACCGCCGGAAACGCCAACGAAACGATTATATTACCGCCAATGCTGAAAGTAATCGGGTTCCCGGAACAGGCCAACGTAATTGCTGGCGGCTGGGAGGGGAGTTTCAGGCCGGATGGCAGTATTGTGGCCGAAATTCAGGTGATTACCGGGTCCACCAACGAATTGGGGTTTTCGCAGCTCTCCGCTAAAGAAATATAAATGTAAGAAGACTTAAAGTGAACAGCGATTTGATGCAGGCTTTTTCAACTAATGAGAGAGGAGGCTTTCCATTATGATCCTCAAAGGCAGGAAAGTGGCGATCCTGGGTGACCGTGACGGTGTTCCCGGGCCCGCAATCGAGGAATGTGTGAAGTCAGCCGGTGCCGAAGTGGTTTTTTCCACCACTGAATGCTTTGTCTGAACCAGTGCTGGCGCCATGGACATGGAAAACCAACGAAGGATTAAGGAAGCCGCGGACAAATACGGCCAGGATGAATTGATTATCGTCCTGGGTGGGGCGGAAGCGGAAGCTTCCGGCCTGGCCGCCGAGACTGTCTCCAACGGCGATCCGACCTTCGCCGGTCCATTGGCCGGAGTCCAGTTGGGACTCAAAGCCTATCATATTATGGAACCTGATGTTAAAGCGGAGGTAGATCCCGCAGTTTACGAGGAACAGGTAAGCCTGATGGAAATGGTTATGGACGCGGACGCTATTGCCGCCGAAGTCAAATCGATCCGCGAGCAGTTTACCAGCTAGAAAGGGGGGTGGCAACATGGCTTCAAACAAACTACGGATCGTGCATTACATAAACCAGTTCTTTGGCGGCATCGGCGGGGAAGATAAGGCGGATATCGGGCCTTTCGCGAAAGAGGGTACGGTCGGCCCGGGTATGGCCCTGGCGGCTGCTACTGCCGAATGCGCGGAGGTTGTGGGTACAGTTGTCTGCGGTGACTCCTATTTCAACGAGAACCTGGAGAAAGCCACAGCCGAGGTTTTGGAAAGGGTCAAGGCCTTTCAGCCGGACATTGTGGTAACCGGGCCGGCTTTCAACGCCGGGCGGTACGGAATGGCGGCAGGGGCGGTAGCCAAGGCTGTCACCGAGCATTTGGGCGTGCCGGTGGTCAGCGGCATGTACCCGGAAAATCCGGGCGTGGAGCTGTACCGGAAGTACGCGTTTATAGTTGAGACCGGCAACTCCGCCGCAGCCATGCGGGCAGCCGTTCCCGCCATGGCTGTGGTTATAAAGAAACTGGCCGCCGGCAAACAACCCCTTCCCGGACCGGACTATATGCCCCGAGGCTTAAGGAAAAACTTCTTCGCCTCCGAACGCGGGGCCAAACGTGCAGTCAATTTGCTGGTTAAGAGGCTCCGGGGAGACCATTTCAGCACTGAGTACCCGATGCCTGTATTTGACCGGGTGGAACCGAATCAGGCCATCAAGGACCTGACCCGGGCCAAGGTTGCTTTCGTCACCTCGGGCGGTATTGTGCCCAAAGGCAACCCCGACCGCATCGAAGCCTCATCGGCCTCCAAATTCGGGAAATACAGCCTGGCCGATTTGACCGATTTCAATCCCGACAACTCGCAGACCGCTCACGGCGGTTATGATCCGGTCTACGCCAATCAGGACGCCGACAGGGTGGTGCCGCTGGATGCTGCCCGGGAGCTGGAGAAGGAAGGTGTCATAGGCAAAATCCACGATTACTGGTATGCGACCGTCGGCAACGGAACGTCAGTGGCCAACGCCAGAAAGTTTGCTGCGGCAATTGCGGAGGACCTGCGGCAGTACGATGTGGACGCGGTAGTCCTTACATCAACCTGAGGGACCTGTACTCGTTGCGGTGCAACGATGGTTAAGGAAATCGAGCGCGCCGGATTCCCGGTTGTCCACATGTGCACAGTTGTTCCTATTTCTCTTACCGTTGGGGCGAACCGGATCGTGCCCACGGTGGCCATTCCCTATCCTCTAGGGAACCCTGCATTGGGGCCGGCGGAAGAGAAGTCCCTGCGGCGCAGGCTGCTGACCAAGGCTCTGGCTGCCCTGCAGACAGAGGTCGAGGGACAGACGGTCTTCGAAAAATAATCGTGCCGGTTCGAAGAGGCCGGAGTGTGACCGAAAAACTTGTGGCCCGGCGGGCGGTAGGAATGGCCCGGAACCGGGCTACCCATTTTTGGCGCTGCCTGTTCCCCGAGGCAGACGCAGTCTTCAGACGGAGGTGGAACTAAAATGGCCTACCCGGTTATCAAAGGAGCGGCATACTCCCTGATCCACAGCCCATCGCTGCTCCTCGATTACGGGACCACTCAATCAATAGAGCGAATAAAAAACCCGGATTCCGATTTTTTTAAGAAACTGCCGGAACACCTGAGGACATACGAACAGGTCGTGGCCTATGCCCCGAACCAGGCCTATGTCGGCAACCTTGACCCCTCGGAACTGGCCAACATTGCCAGGCCCTGGCATGAACACCCGGCGGCCAACGCCGACCGGTTCGGCCGTTATGGGGAAATTATGCGTGAGGATGAGTTCCTGGCCCTGATGAGGGTAGTCGATGCCTTCGATCTGGTGCTGCTGGAGGAAGGTTTTGTTGCTGAGATCAAACCTCACTTAACCGGGCACCCCCTTTTTCGCCACGATGATCTGCATAAGCTCGGTTCCGGGCATCCTTTGGCGGAGATCGAAAAGCTGCTTGCCGAACACCACGCGGCTGTTCCTCTCAAGCTTGGCGGTCAGGTGGTGGGCTGTGTACGGAGGGCACACGAAGTTGACGAAAACCTGTCGGCCCATGTCATGCTGGAAAACACCGTGGCCAAGGCTTCGGGCACCCTGGCCCTGCGCTCTCTTCTATGGAGGGCTGGCGGCGAACCCGAGGAGATCGAATACTTGATCGAGTGTTCTGAGGAAGCCTGTGGGGATATGAACCAGCGCGGCGGCGGCAATTTCGCCAAAGCCATCGCCGAAATGGCCGGGTGCGTCAATGCTACCGGTTCGGACACCCGGGGGTTCTGCGCCGCTCCTGCCCATGCCCTGATCGAAGCTGCCGCCCTGGTGCAGTCCGGGATCTACCGGAACGTTGTGGTCGTTGCCGGCGGCTGTATTGCCAAACTGGGCATGAATGCTAAAGATCATGTGAATAAGGGCCTGCCTGTTTTGGAAGACGTTATGGGCACTTTTGCCATTCAGATTGCGGCAGATGACGGTATCAACCCCAGGATCAGAACCGATGTGGTCGGCCGCCACAAGGTGGGTTCCGGCGCCGCACCCCAGGCGGTTATGCAGGCTATCGTGACCGACCCGTTGGAACGGGAGGGGTGGAGAGTCACCGACATTGACAAGTATTCACCCGAGATGCAGAACCCGGATATAACGGAGGCGGCCGGCGCCGGGGATGTGCCCAAATCCAACCTGAAGATGATCGCTGCCCTGGGAGTCAAGCGGGGCGAACTGGCCAGGGACCAGATCGATGGTTTTGTCCTGAAACATGGGATACCGGGGTACGCCCCCACCCAGGGCCACATCCCTTCAGGAGTCCCGTTCATTGGGGCCGCCCGGGACCGGATTTTGGAAGGGAAACTAAACCGGGTTATGATCATCGGTAAGGGCAGCCTGTTCCTGGGTCGAATGACCAACCTCTTTGATGGCGTCTCTTTTGTGATCGACAAAAACCCCGGCAGGGTCGCGGCGGTTCAAATTCGGGAGTTGGGCCGGACGAGGGTGGGCGTAACCGTCTTTGACAGCGAACACGGATCCGGGGAGGTGGTCCATGGGGCAGAGCTCGCCCAAAAAGCCCGTCCGGATCTGGAAATCGTCCTGATTGGGGACTGCATTGGCGGTTCGTTGGAGACGATTCCGGCCTCAAACTCCACCTTGGCCCACCAGGCCATGGAGAAAGCCCTCGAGAGCGGCAGCCTCGATGCCGCCGTGACCATGCATTATCCGTTTCCGGTGGGGGTGACCACCATCGGCCGGGTAGTCACGCCCGGAAGGGGGCGCGAGATGTTGATTGGCTCGACTACGGGCACGTCATCGGCAGCCGGCCGGGCAGCAGGCATGGTCTATAACGCTGTCTACGGGCTGGCGGTGGCCAGAGCTCTGGGAATTGCAGTTCCTACCGTCGGCCTTCTCAACCTGGACAACGCGCCGCAGGCAGAGCGCGTGCTGCGGCAAATGGTGGGCAGGGGTTACGGGCTCTGCTTTGCCGCTTCCGCGCGTGCCGATGGCGGCGCCCTCATGCGCGGCAATGACCTGATGGCCGGCGCCTGTGACGTGATGGTGACGGACACCCTCACCGGCAATGTTTTGATGAAAATGTTCTCCGCGTTTACGACAGGGGGGGACTTCGAATCGGTAGGCTACGGTTATGGCCCGAGCGCCGGTGACGGATATCGCCGGATCATCAACATTATTTCCCGCGCCTCGGGCGCTCCGGTCATTGCCAACGCCCTGGCGTATGCCGGCGATATGGCCCGAGGCGGCCTACCGGGCCTGGTGGCGGCGGAACTTGAGGCCGCCAGAAAGGCCGGACTGGACGAGTTCCTGACAGGGGGGCAGACGGGTCCGAAGCAAAGCCCGGCCCCAGCATCCGGAACCGCTGGCGCGGGCGGTACAGCCAGCCCGGAAATACCAGCCCCGCCCCATGTCAAAGTGACGGATGAGGAACTGCACGGAGTGGACATCCTGGCCCTTGAAGAAGCCGTTCAGGAACTCTGGAAGGCGGGAATTTATGCTGCTTCCGGTATGGGCTGCACCGGGCCGGTGATTATGATTTCCCGGGAGGACCATGATCAAGCCGTAAAGGTGCTGCGGGATTATCGCTATCTGTAGCGGCTGAGGGAAAGCCTCCCGGTTTCCGGGGCTGTTGACAAAAGGAGTTCAGGAATTTCTGAACTCCTTTTGTCAACAGCCCCTTCCGCCCAGGGTTTTTGAAATTCCGAAGCTGCCGGCAGCTGTGACCCGGGGAGGAATCCGGGCAGGAATACCGATGCCAACAGAGAAATAACTTATTGCCGGGCAGGCGGTGCCGCCCCCCGGTTCCGCCGGGGATACACCGGCGGTCGCATGTCGAGAGGAATTACCAGACAGCCGGAGGGGGATCGACAACCATGACTCTGACAATAACGTTTCCGTATGGAAAAGACACTGACTCCTTTCACCTACCCCTACGAAGGGGGAGGGAAGGGGTGGTGGTTCAAGCACATTCTCTACCCGCCTTGAGTGATCTTCGCGATCAGATGGCCGCTGCCCTGGACAGCCCGATTTCCAGCCCGCCCCTGGGCGGCATGATCGGGCTGCGGGACAAGGTAGTGGTTATTATTAACGATGCCACCAGGAAGGTAGGCAGTCACCTGTTCCTTCCCGAGCTGGTGCTTTACCTGAACAGGTCAGGGGTGGCGGACAGCCGCATCACCTTTCTTGTGGCTACAGGCTCCCACCGGGCGCCTACTGAGAAAGAGGTAGAAGGCTTGATCGGCCCCGAACTCTTCGGGCGGATCAGGGTTGTATCTCATGAAGCCAATGACCTGACATCAATGGTAGACATCGGGGTTACATCTTGGGGGACCCCGGTGAAAATCCATAGGGAAGCCCTAGCGGCTGATTATTTGGTGCTGACCGGGGGGATCGGATTTCATTTCCTGGCCGGCTTTAGCGGCGGCCGTAAGAGCATCCTGCCAGGGATCAGTGCTCTGGACACGATCGGGGCCAACCACCGGCTTGTCCTTGATGCGGGCAGCAATGCCGGCCCCGGAATTATGGACGGCAGCCCTGTGTCCGAGGACATGATGGAAGCGGTGGGCCTTGTCCGGAAACCTATCTTTCTGATCAATGTCGTTCTGAACGAAGAAGGGGAGATCGGCGCGGTTTTCGCAGGTGACTGGCGGGCTGCCCATCGGGCCGGATGCCGCCTGGTGACAGACAAATTTGGTCTGGACGCCCCCGTGCCTGTGGATAGGGTAATCGCGTCAGCAGGGGGCTATCCCAAGGACATAAACCTTTACCAGGGGTTCAAGGGACTGTTCACGGCAATCGAGGGAGTCAGGGATGGCGGTGAAGTTGTATTCCTGGCTGAGTGCCGGGATGGAACCGGGGATGAGGATTTCTTCCGCTTTGCGTTACAGGAGACGTCCCGGGAGGCCAAGGAGGAAAACTTACGGCGGGAATTCACCATCGCCCGTTATGTAGGTACCTGACCTCAGGTTGTGCGGCCCGGGCCACCGTTAAACTGGTTTCTTCGCTCCCGGGAGATAAGGTCCGGGCAATGGGGATGGTTCCGTGCCGGAGCCTGGAAGAAGCGTTGGGCCGCAGTTGGGATCCGGAACGAGACACCGATTCCCTGCTTCTGATTCCTCATGCGGGGTCCGTCACCTTCTTGCCGCCCGACCGGGCAATCCGTTAATTTTGAGGAGGGGCGAACAGGATTTCTCCGCCGGGGTTCGAATAATAATGGTCAAATAAGTGACATCAAAGGGGGAGGCAAAAAGATGGACAAGTACGTCAAAGCGGCTCTGGATATGGGAGCAACCAACGCTCGGGCAATTTCGAGCCGGGATCTTGTGTTTGATCCAAGAACGTTTTTAAAATGCATGGGCTGCGCCAGTTTCGGCGCCTGGAGGTGTCCGCCCAACCACCCGACTCACGCAGAAGCCAGGGTAATGCTGGAGAAATATACGAATGTTCTTCTCATTCACGCACACGACAAGAAGGCGCTGAGTAAAATGGCCAGGGAAATTGAAAGGCAGGCATTTCTTGACGGCAACTACTTTGCCTTTGCCCTGGCTGCCTGTTATCATTGTGAGAAATGCAAACGGCCGGAAGAGGGCCCATGTGTTAATCCCGACGGCCGGAGGCCCCACAGCTACTCTCTCGGAATAGACATTTTCAGGACGGTGACCGCTCAGGGATTGCCGATTAGGGTTCTCCAATCTCAGGAAGAAGAGCAGAACTGGTACGCTTTTGTATTAATAAAGTAGGAGATTATCGATAAAAAATCTTCAAGCACCCATCCGAAATCCAGGGATTTTCCCTGGATTTTTTCCTGAAGAGTCTTGCATGCAGTGAATTGATTGATTATTTCCCCACGCGGTATGAATTGAATGTTTCCTGAAAGGTGTCGCAGGGGCTCCGCTGTACAGCAAGTTTGGCCATGAAAAGAATTTCACGGTATCGGCTGGTATATATCTTGCTATTTAGGCTCGTGTGAAGGTTTTTGATTGGCCGAAAGGAGCGAACATAGTGTGTCGGTTTTAAGGGTAGACAAACTGGCCCAATGGGCAGAGCCGATTCGCAGCTTCCGGGAAATTGTCTCCCGGGCCCGGCAAATTCCGGCCCGGTTGGGGGTAATCTGGCCTCATGACACTGAGACCATTAAAGCCGCCGCAGACTGCATCGAACTGGGTCTTTGTGATGCCGTGTTTTATGGCCAGGAGCATATTATCCGGGAAACGGCCGGACAGGCGGGAATCCAGTCCGACGCATTCAAGATTTATGAATGCCCCGGTTGCAACGAGGCTGTCAAGCGCGGGATCGCGGCTGCTCGTTCCGGAAAGATAAATATCCTCATGAAAGGGTTGATCGAAACCGCGGTGCTGTTCAAGGAGATCCTGACCTCGGGAGCGGCCCTTTCCCGTCAGGGTTTGCTGAGTCAGGTGGGCGTTTTCGAATTTCCCAGCCAGAACCGGTTGGTTGTTCTTTCCGATGCCGGTATAAACATCTGTCCGACTTTGAAGGAAAAGGCTCTGATCGTGAATAACGCGGTTACTGTGGCCGGTGCCCTGGGCATGGACTGCCCAAAAGTGGCCATGCTGGCGGCGCTGGAAAAGGTTAACGAAAAAATGCCCTGCACGGTAGAAGCCGCTATTATCGCCAAGATGGCTGAAAGGGGCCAGATCAAGGGCTGTGTCATTGATGGGCCGCTGGCCCTGGATAACGCGCTTCTCCCCAATGCGGCCGCCACTAAGGGGCTCTCCGGGCCAGTCGCCGGCATGGCCGATGTTCTGGTGGTACCTGATATTGAGGCGGGGAATGTTCTGTACAAAGCCATTTCCGACCTTGCCTGTTTCCCCACGGGGTCCGTTGTCGTGGGGGGTTCCATACCGATGGTTGTTCCGTCGCGGGCCGATTCCAGCGAAACCAAAAGAAACTCGGTGGCTTTGGGAATCCTATTAACCGGCGAAATCCGGGAGTGGGCACATGACTGACAGGGTGTTGGTGATCAACCCGGGCTCGACTTCAACCAAAGTGGCTGTCTTCCGAGGGACAAACCAGGTTGTTAACTGCAGCATTAAGCACCTTGATGAAGAACTGCAGCAAAACGCGTCCCCAACTTCCTCTTTGCGCTTCCGGAAACAGTGTATCGAAAGGGTGCTGCGGGAACAGGAACTGACCGCCCGGGATTTTGACGCGATTGTTGCCCGGGGTGGAATAATCAAACCCGTACCCGGCGGAGTATATCTGGTCTGTTCCGGATTGATTGATGATTTATTAAAACCCCGCTATCAACACGCCTCAAACATGGGAGGTGTGCTGGCGCACGCCTTTGCCGCGGAGGGAAGGTGCCCCGCATTTATCGTTGATCCGCCGGTCGTTGACGAATTGAGCCCAATTGCGAGGGTTTCCGGGCACAAAATGATTGAACGTGTCAGCTTGTTTCATGCCCTGAACCAAAAGGCGGTGGCCCGAAGGGCTTGCCGTGACCTGGGACTGGACTATGGCAGGGCCAGGTTGATTGTGGCCCATCTCGGAGGGGGAGTTTCGGTAGGGGCCCACTGCGAAGGCAGGGTTGTTGATGTCAACAACGGCTTGATTGGGGAAGGACCTTTTTCCCCGGAGCGTTCCGGGGGGCTTCCGGTGATGGACGTGATCGGACTTCTGGAACGGGAACCAGGAATTGACCTGCAAAGCCTTGTCGCCGGGCAGGGGGGACTGAAATCCTATCTGGGGACCGCAGACGCTCTGGCGGTGGAAGCCAGGATTGAAGCCGGGGACAGCTACGCCGAGCTTATCTACGATGCCATGTGCTACCAGGTGGCCAAGGAAATTGCGGGGTTAGCCGCCGTTCTTTCCGGGCGTTTAGATGCCGTAATTATTACCGGCGGTTTGGCCCGCAGCGAATGGCTGGTGCACAGGATCCGGGAGCGGGTGGCCTTTTTGGGCAGGCTGCTTGTTTACCCGGGAGAAGATGAGATGCTGGCTTTGGCCGAGGGGGCATTGAGAGTTTTGGCGGGCAAGGAGGAACCCCTGCATTACTGCCAGGTTGTGCACAGGGAGTGCCCGGATCTGGACTTCCACGCACCGCCCGAGGGAAATACATTGTAGACAGCTTAATAGTGAATGCCGGGCAACGGTCTGTTGCCCGGCATTTTAGTAGGGCCTAGGCCCTGTGTTTTGACAATAATACTAAATTGCTATCAGGTTTGTGGAGTTTTTGGAGGATTCAGAGGATTTCTGGCGAATAAGGCTGGAAGGAAAATGCTTCGGAGGTTCATTATGCCTAAATTATCACTCATTTCCTTATTGCTCCAGGGAATCCCGGAATCGATGGCTCTGGGGGCAATTGTCCTTGTATTTGCCCGCTCACGGACGCCGTTAAAAAAACTTCTATTAATAGGAGTCCTGCAGGGCGCAACAGCTTACGCCGTTCGTCTTCTGCCGATCTCTTTTGGCATCCACGGCATTGTTCTGATTGTTACACTGGCGATTTATTGCAGGTTTTTTGGCGGAATATCAGTCCTTAATGCGCTCAAGGGAGCCATCCTGGCTTTTCTTTGTTTAATTGTCGCTGAGATGGGCTTTCAAAGTCTTCTGTACAAAGTGGTACACACCAGCTTGAGAGAGATATTCCAAAATCCATTCCTCATGGCGGTGTCCGGCTTACCCCAGGTAGTTTTGTTGAGTTTGATTGCCCTGGTCAAGGGCAGCCTCAATCGTCGCTCAAGACAAGTAGACGCAGCGCTAAGCCGCATCGAAAAGGTGTAACCGATGTTGGCAACTGTTTCCAGGAACGTCGCGGATTACCTGGCCCGCGAACTCAACCTGGGCGATGAATCACGGGAGATTATCCAGTATGCGGTCAAGCTCGTCATTTCATCCGTTGCGGGCCTTGTGGCAATTGGGCTTGTAGGTTTACTTCTGAATGTCCTTAAACCCACCCTGGCAGCTGCATTGGTGGCAGCCACCATTCGCAGCTTTTCCGGTGGGGCTCATTTGTCCCGTCCGGGCCTGTGTGTGGCTGCCGGGGCAGTGGTATTCCCTCTTCTCGGCTTGCTGGCCAAGTTTGCAGCACCGCTGATGGAACCACCTCACCTCGGCGACTCAGCTGCAGTTGGCATCATCCTATCCATATATTGCCTTTTCCGGTGGGCCCCGGCAGATTCACCGGGGAAACCGATCCAGACGATAGTGCACCGGAAAAAACTCAAAAGGCTGTCTCTTGTGTTTGCTGTACTTGTTTCTCTTGTCTCCACTTTGGCCTGGTATGGGAAGTACATAGACTCCACCGCATTCCTGGCAGCCGTGTTGGGCCTCCTTTGGCAGAGCCTGACATTGTCGCCAACCGGTTACCTGGTCGCAAAGGGGTTTGACAACTTGCGATTACCGGGCCTTAAATGCAGAAAAAAAGGAGGGGCGAAAACAAAATGCGGAAGGTGAAGTTTTTAGTCTTAACAGGGCTGGCTGCGGTTCTCACCGTGTTGGCCATGGTCAACGCGGCGGCAGCATGTAACTGGTGGTTACACCAACCGGAATTGCCCAAAAGTTTACGTAAATACTAATACCTTCTGGGGGGTGGTCAAAGGCCACCCCTTCCCAAGTCAGGGGTAATGTGATGCTGGATTTGGAACGGGAACGGTTACAACGGCTGAACGAGTACATAACGGTGGCCTATGTCACCTCTTTCCTGATCATGGGAATAGGGCTAATCAGGTTTGTAGAGCCATTCCAAATGATTGGGTCTACTTTTACCAAGGCTTTTTATATCAGTAGTATCAACACGGTTTTGTTATGTGTGGCCATTTATTATCTGAGTCGATCACTGAGCTCCCGAATCTGGACAGGAAATCGCCAGGGGGTGATAGACTGCATTTTAATTGGAGGAGTACTGGCAACTATCACAGTGGCTGTGTTTCTGCTGGCGCCGGACAACGGCATCAAGGTGCTGCTTTTTGTACCCCTGATCCTGGTTTCTGTGAGTTACGGCCAGAAATTGGGGCTGATGACAGCCGCAGCGGCATCTTTCGCTCTGGTGACATCAGACCTTTTGAAGCTGGACCTACCCTACCCTAACAAATACCTGGAAACGGACCTTATAGTAGTCGGGGTCATGTTTTTGATTACCTGGCTATTGGGCGGGCTGGCCAACCTGGAAAAACAGATTCGCGATGACCTGAGTTACCTCGCCACCCACGATGACCTGACCGGTCTGGTTAACCATCGAAACTTTCAGGAAAGCCTGTCATTGGCTGTTGAGAATGCCCTTCATTCAAACTCCTCGGTATCCCTGGCCCTGATTGATATTGATTTTTTTAAACACTATAACGACACCTTCGGCCATCAAAAAGGTGATGAAGCCCTGCGAATTATCGGACGGATATTAATAGATATTGCGGGGGAGCGGTTTACGGCTGCCAGGTACGGGGGAGAAGAGTTTGCGTTGATTATCCCCGGCGGCAGCATGGAAGCGTTGACTGTTGCCGAAGAAATCAGGTCGGCAATTGAAAACCGCCCCTTTTACGGAGGCAGCCAACTGCCTAACGGCCGTTTAACCGTATCCGTGGGGGTAGCTAATCTTCCCGAACAGGCGGGGAAAAAAGAGGAACTGTTCCGGCTGGCCGATCAGGCCTTGTATCGGGCCAAATCCTTGACACGAAACAAGGTTTCCCTTTACTTCTCCGTACTTGATGACATAGATGAAACTCTTGGTGAATCGGAGCAGGGCCTGATTAGTTCCATTCGCACCCTGATCAGTATTGTTAATGCTAAAGACCGTTACACCTTCGGGCATTCGGAGCGGGTGGCGGTAATTGCCTATAGACTTGCTTCCCGGGCCGGGCTTTCCGAGGCGGAGATAAAGGACATTCGCTACAGCGCCTTTCTGCACGATATTGGAAAGATTGAAATCGCCCGGGACATCCTGCAAAAAGAGCAGCCCTTAACCGAGGAGGAATGGCAGATTCTCAAGCAGCATCCCATCTGGGGAGCCGAAATAGTAAAGGCCATCCCCCGGTTTAGTTCCGTTTGGCCGGTTGTTCTTTGCCACCATGAAAACATTGATGGGAGTGGTTACCCCAGGGGAATCAAAGGGGATGACATACCCATAGGGGCCCGGATATTGAGAATAGTGGACAGCTTTGATGCCATCACCACAGACCGTCCCTATAAGAAGGGCCGGACCCCCATCGAGGCTGTTCGGGAAATTGAATTGTTTGCCGGGCGGTACTATGATCCGAATCTTACCAATATCTTCATCGCCATGGTCCAGGGTGAAAATTATGATTTGGAGGCGCTTCTCCGCACCCAGCCCTTGGCGTGATGGAACAGGTACAGTTCCTGGTACGGCAGCCATTTTAGGAGAAGGTATCTTAGAAAATAAAACCCCGGCAGGAACCTTGCTGAGCATGCGGAAGTAATATATCATGTGATACAGGCAAATGCGTGGGGGTGACCAGAGGTGGGTAACGAAAGACTGCTGTCCCTGACAGGGGTTATTTTGGTGCTGGCTGGAATCGTTTGGTTCATTGCCGGTTGGGGTTTGCTGCCAAATTGGGGAGCGGTGATTCCCTTTTTTGTCGGTCTGGTGTTTCTGGCGTATTACCTTTTTGGGTCGCAGAATTGGGCCATTATTCCGGGCATGATTGTGGCGTGGGTGGGGGTTGCCGTGTACCTGGCTGCTTCCGGGTGGGTACCGATGGGTCTCTTTTGGCCGATTTTTGTATTGGCCCCGGGAATTGCCTTTCTGTCGATATTCGTTGTCTCGCCCAGTCATAACAGATGGGCTGTTTATCCCGGAACCATAATCAGCCTGACCGGTTTCGCCATGTTTGGGTTATCCCTGGGAACATATTTCGTCGACCTCGGTTGGCTGTTTGCTCAATGGTGGCCACTAGTTCTTATTTTGATTGGGGTGCTGGTTTTACTCAGGCCGGAACAGAGAAACTAGAACACACAGGCCGCTTTCCCTGATGAAAGCGGTCTTTTCTTATGGTTATTTATTTTTTATAGAAGGGAAAATACAGGGAAGAGGTCAGCTACCGAATGACAACCGGGGTGATTACCTTTGTTTCCAGATCATCCTTGCCGCCCGGGATCACGGAAAATACTTCTAAGGTTCCGTGGATCGGTTTGCGCGGTTTCTTGAACCTGATCGTGGCCGAGAATGTTCCCTTTTTCGGGGCGGTTGCGGAAACCCTGGTGACTCCTTCAGCCAGGGTAAAACCGGCATCATCCCTGAGGCGGATGTGAACCCTGGTATCGGTGACTCTGGCCTGACCTGCAACCTTGAGCGGGCTGGTCACAGTCTGCCGGGCAGCCGGTTGCTCAATATCGATCATGGGCGTAACGACCGGGGGTGCCTGCTGCTTGAACGGCCATGTGCTTGGCCGGGGCAACGCCATTCCCTGTTGCTGGGTGACCGAAGGGGCTGCCGGGGCTGCCGGGGCCGGCGTTGTTGGGGCCGGGGTTGTTGGGGCCGGGGCTGCCGGGGCCGGCGTTGTTGGGGCCGGCGTTGTCGGGTCCGGTGTTGTCGGGGCCGGCGTTGTCGGGGCCGGCGTTGTTGGGGCCGGCGTTGTTGGGGCCGGTGTTGTCGGGGCCGGTGTCACTGGGGCAGGGGGCTGCTGCATTTCAGGTTGCTTCGGCCGCATTTTCCTTGGTTTAGGGCGCTTGGGTTGGGGTTTCCTCTCCTCCGGCTGGGGCACGGGAACGGTGATAATCTTAGGAACCGGGACAGGCACTATTTTGACTCCTGGCGCAGGGGCAGGCTTCGGGGCAGGTGCCGGGGCTGCCGTTCTCGGCGTCGGCGGGGTCTTGGTCAAGAATTCAAACTCCACCGCGTCCGGAAGCTGCGCCAGGTTAATTTTGACCAGAAGCGGCCTGCCGGCGGGTTCCGTCGGTCGAGCTGAATTGAACGGTTGATCCAGTACTGCTATGTGCAGGATTCTGGTACCGGAATACGACGTTGTCTGAGTCACTTGAGTGAGAGAAGGGAACGTATTACTGCTCCCCCGGGTAACAATGACGAATAAGCCCTGATCGGAGTTGGTGAAAGCGGCCGTATCTCTGGTTCGGTTTAGTTGATACAATAACTGCACCGCCCTGGGAGCTTCAGCCACCCCCATTTCAACGAAGGAAACTTTGGTGGCACCTGTTTCGAGGGTTCGGGGGGAAGGCGTGGGGGCCGGTTTTCGCGGGGCGGCACAACTGGTCATGAAGATACTGAGTATGAGAAGGGCTGACAGCAATTGCCGTTTCAAATGAGTGTCACCTCTACCGTTGCTTTTCTAATATTATGCCGCCGCAAATCGCAAATAATGGGTGGATGCTTCTGGTAATGATTCACAGAATAAAAGGAAGGGGAAACTGCACATTGGGGAAAGGGGTGTTAACATGAAAGTAATCCTGATCGAAGCGGAAATTCCGCCAGGGCATGAGATCAAAGTGGGGCCGTTTGAAGTCTGTTCGTTCGAAATGGTGACTTCCGGGCCGGCAAGAACAAGGTTTCAAAGCATTGCCCCCAATCACTGCAAGGTCTTCGTCCGGGCCGAGTCTGAACAGCCGATAAGCTGCTCTGTCGTCGCCGATCTTGATTTCGCAGAACCTGACGTAGAGTAACAGGGGCGGCGAGGAATACGGAACGGGTACTCATCAAACAATAACGTTAAGAAAACGTTGAGAGGTGTCTTGATGAGTATCTGGCGCACAAAACCGGTGGACCAGGTACCAGATAAGGAAGAAAGCAAGGGGCTGCGGCGCTCACTGGGCGCTTTTGAACTCACCGCGTTGGGGGTGGGGGCCATCATCGGCACCGGCATTTTTGTTCTTACAGGAGTGGCTGCCGCTCGGTTTGCCGGCCCGGGTATTATTTTTTCCTTTATCATTGCCGGGGTAGGGAGCGCTTTGGCGGCGCTGGTTTACGCTGAGCTTGCTTCCGCCGTTCCTGTAGCGGGAAGCGCTTACACTTACACCTATGTCGCTGTAGGAGAACTTATCGCCTGGCTCATCGGCTGGAACCTGGTTCTGGAGTATACGGTGGCCGCTGGCGCAGTCTCGGTAGGGTGGTCGGCCTATTTTGGCAACATGCTCCAGTCGATCGGGTTAGTCCTTCCCCACTGGGCGGTTGCCTCACCTTTAGCCGGGGGATTGGTTAACCTGCCCGCCATCGGTATCGCCCTGATCGTTACCGGGCTTCTCGTTTTGGGGACAAAGGAAAGCGTCCTGATCAACAGTATAGTGGTATTCGTGAAACTGGCCGTGATCGCCCTATTTATTGCCATTGGGGTGTTTCATGTCAGCCCGGCTAACTGGAAGCCCCTGCTGCCCTTTGGCCCGGGAGGTGTGGTCCGGGGGGCGGCAATTATTTTTTTCGCGTACATCGGATTTGATGCGGTTTCCACTGCTTCCGAGGAGGTCCGCAATCCGCAGAGGAACCTCCCTATCGGAATTATTGCCTCGCTTCTGATCTCGACCACCCTGTACATTGTCGTGGCGATCATTTTGACCGGTATCGTCAGGTATACCGGGCTGAATACGGCAGCCCCCGTTGCCACCGCTCTGCTGGCCGCCGGGGTGGCCTGGGCTTCCGGGATTGTGTCCGTGGGGGCGTTGGCGGGGCTGACCAGTGTCCTCCTGGTCATGCTCTACGGGCAAAGCCGCATTTTCTTTGCCATGTCCCGTGATGGGCTTCTGCCTGATGTTTTCGCCAAAGTGCACCCCCGTTTTAAAACACCCTTCTTGATTACAACCATTACCGGCCTTGTGGTTGCCGCCCTCTCCGGGTTCCTGCCGGTCACAGTTCTGGCCGAAATGGCCAATATCGGCACTCTGTCCGCGTTTTTGGTAGTTGCCATCGGAGTGATTGTGTTACGCCGGACTAACCCTGAACTTCCACGGCCCTTCCGGACCCCGTTCGTGCCTTACCTGCCGGTTATTTCTTTCCTATTTTCCCTTTACCTAATGATTAACCTGCCCCTGTTAACCTGGATCAGGTTTGTGATTTGGGTGACAATCGGCTTTGTTCTCTACTTCGCTTACGGGTACCGGCACAGTCGACTGGCAGTCGCGCCGGGTCCCCCGGGGGAGGCAGCCCGGTTGAGGCCAATCCCGGCCTTAAAACCTTTGAAGGCGAGCCAGGAGAAAAACGACAGTCAAACCGGTGAACAACCAGATAATGAAACAGGCGAACCAGCGGAATAACCCACTACCGCTGTGCGTTGAGCCAAAAGGCTTTAACCCTCTGAAGTTCATTAACCGGAAGAACGAAAAAACGGTTCCAAGACCCAAACTGTGGGTCCAGGAAGCCGTTTTGTTCTTTATTCAGGAATATTCCTGCGTTACTTCAGTGTCAGGGATAATGTGGTCATGCCGCCCTTTGGTACCGCAACTTCCAGAGTGCCGGCCATCGGTGCGGCAGGTTTCGAGTACTGAACGGTTTGCTGAAAGCTGCCGTTTTGGACGCGGGCCTCCTTGCTGTCGAGTACCTGAGTACCCTTGAGCAGCCGAATCCGAACCAGTTCGGCCTTGCCGCTGACCGTACCGGCAACGGAGAATGGGCTCTGCACCTCGGCTCCGGGTTTGGGATCTGTGATGGATACGGATATAGTTTCCGTCGGGGTGGTCGGCGCAGTAGGCGCTTTCGACGGGGCGGGCTTTTGCACGGCCTGGGGCATAACTGCTGCCAGAGGCATATATTCAAAACTGACAGCATCGGGAGCCCGGCTGAGGCTGAGGCGTGCCAATACTGTTGGCGCCAGCCCGGATACCTGACTCTGGCCGCCTCCTCCCGTACGTTCAAAGACGACCCGCAGCTGGTTTTGACCCGTTGTGGTTACGGTTTGGGTTACCTGCCGGAGCCGGATCATGCTTCGGGCGGATGTTGCCACGACATAAATTCCGGGTGTTCCTGTATTGACCAGGGTAGAAGTATCCCTGGTCTTATTTTTTTCCAGCAGCAGCTGAACTACATCAGGAGCCCTTACCGGGTCAACGTTGGTGAAGCTGACTGTCGATACCCCCGGGGTGGCCTGAGTCTGGGGCTTGGCCGGCGCGGGCTTCCGGGCGATAGTGCAGCCAAGAGGAAGTGATGCGATCAGAATTACGGTAAGGAACAAGGACAGTTTTCGCATTTTTTTAATCACTCCTTTAGCATAGATTTTATTCTGTTATTATCCCCACAGAGCGGCTCTAACATCCTCAGTTGTTGCCGTCCTCCAATCAGGCCCAAAATTGGCACCTTCCCCCAGGCCCCTTCATAGGATAGAGGAGAATCACCGTCAAAGGGGGGAGTATTTATGCTGATCAGAGAAATGGCCTGGATGGGAACATACTCGGCCAAGCTCGACAGGGCACTGCAAAGACAGCTGGCCGCTCACTACCACGCTTTTCGCAAAACCCCCAGTTTGCTGCGTACAATTATGCGACCGGTCCTTAACAAAAAACAGTTTCCCGTGATTATTCAAACCTGTCCCACCCTTTCCGATTCCGAAGTGACGGCCGTCCATGCCATGGTGGCGGCGGAAGGTGGAAACGTTCGTCAGACATTGCCCATGGTGAGCGGCATTTCGACGAGAGTTACCATTGACGCCATCCAAAAGCTGGCTGCCCATGACCATGTGGAACGGATACACCTTGACCGCCCGGTGCGAGCCCTGTTGGATATAGCCGAACCGACGATTAAAGCGCCGCCGGTCTGGAAACATAACCTGACGGGGAAGGGCGTTACCGTGGCCATCGTGGACACCGGGATTTATCCCCATCCCGACCTGACCAAACCTTCGAACAGAATTATCGGATTTAAAGATTTTGTTGCCCAGAAGCGGTCCCCTTACGATGACAACGGCCATGGCACCCACTGTGCGGGTGACACGGCCGGGAACGGCTACAGGTCGAACGGAAAATATAAAGGAACAGCCCCGGACGCGCGGTTGGTCGGGGTTAAAGTTCTGGACAGGAACGGATCGGGGTCGCTTTCCAATGTTGTAGCCGGAGTCCAGTGGTGTGTTGACAACCGGAGCCGGTACGGGATACGGGTTATCTCGTTATCGTTGGGTGCAGCGGCCGAAGAGTCATACCAGAACGATCTCCTCTGCCAGGCGGTGGAAAAGGCCTGGAAAGCCGGCATTTTCTGCTGTGTGGCGGCCGGAAATGAAGGCCCCAGGACCGGAACCATCAGCACACCGGGAATCGATCCACTGGTACTGACCGTCGGGGCAACCGACGATCACCGATCGACTGATCGGACTGACGATACCGTCGCTAATTTCTCCAGCCGCGGCCCCACAATCGACGGCCTGACCAAACCGGATATTGTCTCCCCGGGAACCGACATTATTTCCCTGCGTTCACCGAAGTCGTTCCTGGACAAACAGCTGGCCCGAAACCGGGTTGGCCAGTGGTATCTATCTATGTCCGGAACATCAATGGCCACCCCAATTTGTGCCGGAGCGGCAGCCATAATCATTCAGAAGGATTCCACTCTGACACCGGACCAGATTAAGGCTTTGCTTATCAATCAGGCCGATACGATGGGTTATGACCCAAATATACAGGGGCAGGGGTACGTAAACGTAGAGCAGTCAGTTAATACAGAAACTTGACAGAGAATTGTCTCGGCGGTGTCAATCTTCAATACAGGCCCCACGGAGGCCCCTACAAAACTGGGGCCTTTTTTACCGTGTAAGAAAGGGCTATCTAGATATAGAACCGCTCGGATTTTATGTCGATGGCTCCGCGTAGTGTCGCTTCCGGAACCACCGGTTTCGAGTGGATTTCTCAGACATTTATCGGTTCCCCCTTGTTTCCCAAAGGATTTAATACAGGTGGTGACGAAATCTTCTCCGAATACTTGACCGAAGGTGAACTGAATGCCCGGTAAATGGCGTACTGTCTTGGCAAAGTCACTATCTCTTTTTCTCGTAACAGTTTTGCTGATGGCCTGGCCGGGTCCGGGGGGGTCTGCCGGTGGGGAACCGCTCACAGGCGGCGTGCGGGTTTCGGGTACCGCAGCCACCGGAGGCCCTTCGGACGAAGCTGCAGTCCTGGAATCGCTGTTCGACCTGGATATCAAATTGACCCGGGTCCAGGAGGAACGGGCACGTCTTTCCGGCCAAATCGCAAATCTGGAGGATGAGGTCCACCGGACGGAAATACGCCGGGACCAGGCAAATATAAAAATGGCGGAGCAGCAGCAGGCTGTATCCGATTGGCTGCGCTTTGTTTACGAAGACGGAGACGTCAGTTTTCTCGCGGTACTGTTGGAGTCGCGGGATTTCGGGGATTTTGTGGCCCAGTGGGAACTGCTGAGCCTGGTCATGAAACGCCAGACGGAGTTCCTGGGCGAGGTCCGGGATATTGTCGCTTCTGCCAAAAGGCAGCAGGAATCGCTGACACAACTGCGCTCCTCCCTTCAGAAGCAGCGGAAGCGGGTGGCCGCTCTGGAAGTTTCCCTGGCAGGGACATTGGCGGAAAAAGAGCGGACGTTTCTCCAGATCAGAAGACTTGGGCCAGGGGTGGCCGGTTCGATGGCCGAATCCGAAGCCCGCTGGGTTGCGGCGGTAACCCCGCTGGTGCGCCTGTTTGCCCGGTTTCCGTCAATCCCTTGGGCTGAGGCTGAGCCCAGCGAGGTTAATGTTGATTACCGGTCGGGCAGGGTGGTAATGACCATTCCCGCCGTGGAGCTGGAGAGGTTGATCCGGGGGTTTGATCCCGCTGACCAGAATTTAAGGCTCAGCGTCCAACCAGGTGAATTAATCATTTCCGTCCCGCCACCTGAAGGTGATCCGCAGCAGGGCGGACTGGCGGTTGCCGGTCAGATTAGGGTCGAAGGCAAAGGGGCGGTGTTTATACCCAGCCGCCTCAGCTTCCGCGGGGCTGCGCTGAGTAGACGGGTTTTGCAATCCCTCGCCGACGGCTACGACCTGAAAATTAACGTGCAGTCACCGCTGCCGGGGCTGAACCCGTCCACGGTGAAAACCGCATCGGGGAAACTGATTTTGGACCTGGAAATCTAGGGGCCGCCACACATGCGGCCTTTTCTTGTTTGGGGAAAAATGATTTATAATTAAGGGGAAAGGTAGGGTTAAGCACCCATGAAGGTATTACTGACGACATTGAACGCCAAGTTCATCCACTCTTCCCTGGCCCTGCGGTACCTGCGGGCGATCTGCCAACCCCAGTTCGACGTGGTCATGGAAGAGTTCACGATTAACGACCGGACCGAGGCTGTGGTGGGCGAAATTTTCCGCCACCGGCCCGATGTGGTGGCTTTTTCCTGCTACATATGGAACATTGAGCCCATATTGGCCATTGCGGCCGTGCTGAAGCAGGTGCTGCCGCAACTGGTGGTTGTCGCCGGTGGACCGGAAGTGTCGTTTGCCCCGGAAGAGTGGCTCCGGGAACACCCGAGCCTTGACTTTATCGTGGCCGGGGAAGGGGAGGAAGCCTTCCCCCGGCTCCTGGACGCCCTCGCGGCCGGGCGGCAGCCCGATATTCCGGGGGTTGCTTATCGAAAGCCGGACGGGTTGGTGATACCGGCGGCGTACCAGGTGATTGAGCGGCTGGGGGAGGCTCCTACCCCTTATGGGACCGACCTTCAGTCCCTGGCGGGCAAACTGGTTTACTACGAATCCTCGCGAGGCTGTCCGTTTCGCTGCCGCTACTGCCTGTCGTCGGCAACGACCGGGGTCCGCTTTTTCCCCATGGACAGGGTCAAGTCAGACCTGATGCGGCTGATTGATGCAGGGGTCCGGCAGGTAAACTTTGTCGACCGTACTTTTAACTGCCATCCGAAGCGGGCCATGGACATTTTCAGGTTTCTGGCCGAAAATCGGGGCAGTACGGTATTCCATTTCGAGATCTGCGCCGACCTGATCGATGAGGACATGCTTGCCTTCTTGTTGAGGGTGCCGAAGGGGCTGTTCCGGTTGGAAATCGGGGTCCAGTCTACCAACCCCGGGACCTTGGACCAGATTCAACGAAAAATGAACTGGCCGGAGGTGCGGCAGGTGGTCAGGCGATTGACCGGAGCCGGAAACATTCATGTCCATGTTGACCTGATCGCCGGCCTTCCGGAAGAAGATTACCCCTCCTTTGCCCGGTCATTTGATGACGTTTACTACCTTTGCCCGGATGAGATTCAGATGGGATTCCTGAAGCTCTTGCGGGGATCGAGTTTACGTGAGGCAACTGCGCAGTTCGGCCTGCTTTATTACCACCAACCGCCTTATGAGGTTCTCCAGACCAACTGGATGGGCTACCCGGACCTCCTCCGGCTGAAGCTGATTGAGGATTTGGTGGAACGGTACTTTAACTCGGCCTGGTTTAACGCCTCCCTGCGCTACCTCGAACAGCAGTTTCCCGGGCCGTTCGCCATGTTTGAGGCGTTTGCCCTCTTCTGGGAACAGAAGCAGTGGCACCGCCAGTCTCCGGACAGGGAAGAGATGTACCGGCGGCTGGCGGAGTTTTGGGCGTGCGGGAAGCAGGGAAACCCTTGGCTTCAATGCGAGCCGGAGAGCCAGGATACTCCTCCTGACTTAGTATTCCTGGAAATTCTCAAGTTTGACTACCTCTTGCACACACGGGCGCCCGTCCTGCCGGCTTTTTTCCCTGCCATCGATCCCGAAGCCAACCGTCAGGCCGGTTACCGCTTCCTGGCCGACCCGGCCAACGTTGCCAGGCACTTGCCGGAACTGAGCAATTTGAGCCCCAAACAGATCGGAAAGCTGGCCCACTGGGAAACCTTCGCTTGCGATATTTCCGGGTTTGTCAAAGGGCAAACCGAGGTTGATACAAGCCGGCCGGTTACAATTTTTTTCTACTACCCCGTTGGTTCTCGGCACCTTCCGGCGATGTTCTTTGCCATTCCCGGGGGGGAAGCGTTGGCACCGGCAGTGGAAGCTTGAACTCTTTCCGGTGGCAACGGCCCTGGTAGTGTTAGACATTTCTCTACCTGGAAGGAGACACAAGATCAGTTTATAATACTATTGAACGGGTTGGTCCCGTCCGGGAAGGAGTAGATTTTATGGGCAAAACATATCGGGGTAACTTAATGACATTGGAAGCGGCGCTGGATCTGAACCGCAGGGAAATCCGGGAGCAGTACCGCCGTTACATCAACCCGGGGCTTGTGGCGGTAATGAATTTAATCGACTTCGACAAGCATTTTGTCCGGGCCGAAGGGATGAACGTCTGGGACGCGGAGGGCAAATGCTACCTTGATTTCTTGGGGGGATACGGGGCGCTCAACCTTGGTCATAACCCTCCGGAGGTCAGGGAAGCTGTTGCGGCGGTCATGGACAGGCCCAATATTCTGCAGGCCGCGTTGAATCAGCTGGCGGCGGCCTTGGCATACAATCTGGCTCAGGTTACCCCGGGCGACCTGGAACGGGTGTTTTTCTGCAACAGCGGCACGGAGGCCGTGGAAGGGGCCTTGAAGCTGGCGCGGGCGGCCAATTCGGACCGGCCCAAAATCATCTACTGCGAAAGTTCCTTCCATGGTAAAAGTTTCGGTTCCCTGTCCGTTACCGGGCGGGAAAAGTACCAGAAACCCTTTACCCCGCTCTTGCCCCACTGTGAAAAGATTCCTTTCGGCGATTTGAAAGCCCTGGAAGGAAAACTGGCGAGCCGGGACGTGGCTGCCTTCATCGTGGAGCCGATCCAGGGTGAAGGGGGAGTCATGGTGCCGCCCGATGGCTACCTGGCCGGGGTACGTGAACTGTGCGACCGCTACGGCAGCCTGCTCATCGTTGACGAGATTCAGACAGGTTTCGGCAGGACGGGCTATCTGTTTGCCTGTGAGCATGACAATGTGGTGCCAGACATCATGTGCGTGGCCAAGTCGCTGGGCGGGGGGCTGATGCCGGTGGGCGCGACCATTGCCCGGCCGGAGGTTTGGGACCGGGTATATGCAGGAATGGACAGGTATGCCCTGCACACCTCCACCTTCGGTGGGAATTCCCTTTCTATGGCGGCGGGCTTGGCGGCGCTACAGAGTATTATCGAGCAGGATCTGCCCCAAAAAGCCGCTGAAAAAGGGAAACAGTTTTTGAGAAGCCTGAAGGCCCTGCAGGCCAAATACAACCTGATCAAAGAGGTGCGCGGCCGCGGTCTGTTGATTGGCATGGAGTTCAACCAGCCGGTGGGAGGGGTACTGGACAAGCTCACGCTTGGCAAGGCAAACGAGCTTGCCAATGAGTTCTTTGGTTCCCTGGTCGCCGGCGAACTGATGAACAAATACCAGATCATCAGCGCCTACACCTTGAACAACCCCAACGTTATTCGCCTGGAACCGCCGCTCATTGTTTCGGACGAAGACCTGGCCAAGGTCACGTCATCCCTGGAGGAAATCCTGCAGCGCAGCGGTTTTGTCGGCGTCATGGTGAGCACCGCCCGCACTGCCATTGGCTCCTTCTTCAAGGGTGGACAGAAGTAGCGAGGTTTCTTTGCTTCAAAGAACAATCATTCCATAGTGTTTTTCGAGCAGTATGCCAGAGCGCTGCTCGGCTCAAACCGACGATGGTCGGTTTTTTTCTTGCATCTTATTAAAAATCCTGCAGGGTTTTTCCCTGCGCTTACGTTATATTTATTGAGAGCAGGCAAGGGGGGAATAAAGGTTTGTGATCAAGAACAATTAATTGAGGACGACAGGGGGGGAGGGATTTAATACTTGCGATGAGGGACGATTTGGTCCAGCGCTGCCTGGGCGGCGATAAAGAAGCATTTTCCCTTCTGGTAGACGAGTACAAAGCCTATGTCTTCGCCATCATTCTTAAATTTGTCCAGGACAGAGAGAGCGTTCGGGACATCGCCCAGGAAGTTTTTCTCCAGGTATACCGATCCCTTCCCGAGTACCGGCAGCAAAACTTCAAGGGTTGGGTTGGCAAAATTGCCGTCAACAAGACGATAGATTTTAAGAGGAAGAAGCGGGAGCCTGTCCGGGCAGAGGACAGCGTCGACATCGCTGCCCGGATAAGTGCCGGAGAGGAATGCGATCCCGATAAGCTGTTGCTGCAAAAGGAAAGAGAATCCATGGTCAGGGAAATTATCAATCAGCTTCCCGGTATCTACAGGCAAGTCTTGTACAAATTCTATTTTCAGGGAATGAGCTATGAAGAAATTGCTCATGAGGAAGGGATAAGCTTGAAAACCGTGGAGTCGCGTCTTTACAGGGCAAGGAACGTCTTTCGCCAGAGATGGGGGGATGCGACAGAATGAGACATTACAGTGAGGGAGAATGGATCAAATTTAATAACGGTGACTGTCCTCAGGAAAGCGCCCGGCTTATGGAAGAGCATCTTCAGAGTTGTGCAGGCTGCCTGGAAATCTTCCTCGACTTAGTGAACCGGGAAGATATCGCCCGGGCAGAAGAAACCATACCCCGGGATTTCACGCAGTCAGTGATGCAGTTGATCGATCAGAAACCCAGCATCCCCATACAGGCGCAGAAAAATGTTCATAACCCTGCCTGCAAACGACAGAGGTTGCTGGTCTACTATGCCGCAGCTGCGGTTCTCACCCTGGCTTTCATGGGCGGAGGGGTTTTTCAGGCTCTCGTCGACAGCTACCCGGATGACGGCACAATTGCATCAGGCCTGAACGGCCAAAAAGTAGAGCAGAAGTTAAATGTCAACCTTTCCGACAGGATTGCCGACACGGCCAACCAATGGCTCAACTCTTTGGAAAATCAGAAATAAGGGGGGTAGATGATGAACAGAAAAAGCAAACTTGTTACTTTCTTGTTGTCTTTTATACCCGGTCTCAGCCATTTATACCTGGGGTTTACCAGCAGAACGCTGATATTTCTGAGCCTGTCCTGCGGCTCTATTGTGGGCATTGCCGGACTCTCGTTTCTTACTCATGAGCGGGGACTTTTTATTGCATTACCATTCGCGCTGTTGATTATTTGGTTTTTCGCTCTGGTGGACGCCTTTTCGCTTTTAGACCGGGTTCGCATGGGCACAATGGGAGGCAATAGCCCGGCGGGTGGTCCTGAGAACGGTGAGAGCGATGTTTCCCAAAACCGGAAGATAATTGCAGTGGCTCTTTCCCTGGTGCCCGGCGCTGGGCATATGTACCTGGGGTACCTACAGCAGGGCGTCCAGTTGATGACAATCTTCTTTTTTACCGTTTTTTTCATGGGTTGGCTCAATATGAGCTTATTCCTCTTTATCCTGCCGGTTGTTTGGTTTTACAGCCTTTTTGACGCTTTCCACAGAGCGGAAGAGGCAGAAGAAAAGAGCACCGATAAACTCTTCCTTTTCGATTGGTTGGAGACGCATCCCCGGTTGGTCGGTTGGGCGCTGATAATCATTGGCTGCCTGGTGATTCTGGAAAGGTTCGTATCACCACTACTTATGAAATTTGTACCACCCGGGTTGGTGTATGAGCTGCGCGGTTTTCTGCAGACCGGCATCGTGGCTCTCGCGCTCATCGCAGGTGGAATCAAGCTGCTTGCCGGCTCGAAAGTTGCCCGCAAGGAAGAGGAGGCAGAATCATGCGGCAGTGGAGAGTAGGGACCCTGTCAATGGGGTTGGTTCTGGTCGGTTCAGGAGTTGGCCTCTTGTATGCCGGGATAAATAACAGGGCAGTGGTGGATGCAGTCTTGAAGTGGTGGCCGCTGGTATTTGTTCTCCTCGGCTTGGAGGTGTTGTGCCTGACCTTTTTGAACAGGGACCAGGCCCCGGTCAAGGTCAGTTATGATGTCTTCAGCATCCTGATAATTATAGTGCTGGTAGGCTTCGGACTGGGTTTCCAGGCGCTGAATGAAACCGGCGTTGCGGAAAAAATAAAAAAAGAACTGACATACGGGCAGTATCAGTTAAAGACGGAGACCAATGAAATCTCCCTGGGTTCCGGAGTGAAAAAAATTGTCATCGAAGCGCCCCCATATCAATTGGCGGTGCATTCCGGCAGGACGAATACCGTCAGCGCTTATGCACATACCATGGTACGAGCTGCTTCGGAAGAGAATGCCCGCAAACTTGCCAGCAGGGATAACGTTATCGCGAGCCATGTTTTTGGGCAGGCCCAATATATCAGCTTCAATGTCCCGTCAGGAGAAGATATTAATATTCAGGACTTGGACATATTCATCCCCCAGAACATTGACGTGGAAATACACAACCCAAATTCGGCTCATATATATGCGGATGAAGTCAACAACAACTGGAAGATAGACGGGGGCGGGAATATAGAAGTAAGCCTTTCCCAACAGGTTAACCTGGAAATAACGGCCCTGATGACACAGGGGCCTGAAGGGCCTGAGCCGGGGGGAAATGTTCCCTGGAAAGTCACCGAGGTGAAACAAGGGAATAGCGAGAACAATACTGGCGAAATCAGGAAGATGGCCAATGTGAAACTGGGGACAGGGGCAAACAAAATGAATCTGATTCTGAACGGAGGCAGTATTACGGTTAATCAGATGTGATGTAGCGAATGTACCTTACCTTTTGGTTTTTCCAGTCCTACCGATGAGTGCTAGGATCAAATTGTTTCGCCGAACCTTACCACAAGTTACTACGAAAGCCTTGTAATGCTTAAGCGTTTCAGGGCTTTATTTTTGTATAGGAAATTATGCTCAACTCCGGGCCTACCGCTGTATGCAGCAAGGCACGAAGTGCTTTTGTCCTTGGGTTGGGAACAGACTAGCCTGCAATATTTTGTTTTGACGGTACGCATATTTACTAGATTGACAACGGATCGATATCACTATATTATAATAACAAAATACAACAATTTATTTTAATTAAGGGAGGCTAACATGTCACCGAGATCATCAATGTTTTACATTAAGACCAACCGTGTATTTAATAATGCCAAAAAATACACATGGATTTTGGTGCCCTTGATTGCCTTGGGAGGGCTTTTCTATCCGAAACTGGGACTTCTCGTAATCCCGATAATGTTTACCATAATGTTCCTTGGATTTTTTAAAGGGAAATACTGGTGTGGGAACATCTGCCCTCACGGCAGTTTGTTTGACAGGATCATGCTGCCCGTTGGCAGAAATGTGAAAATCCCCGGGCTGCTTAAGTCCAGAACCCTGAGAGTCTTGTTCTTCACTTGGTACATGTACATGTTCATTCAAAGAGTGATAAAGGTTTCAGCCCTTTGGGGTTCCCTGGCCTTTCTTGACAAGCTTGGTTTTGTATTTGCCTTCAACTACCTTATTCCTACTACAATAGGTGTATTTCTCGCTCTCTTTGTCAACACGAGGGCTTGGTGTTCGTTCTGCCCCATGGGGACTATTCAGCAGGTTACATACAAACTTGGGAAATTGACCGGTCTAAACAAGAAAACAGACCAAAGGGTTACTGTGGCTGCCACGGAAATGTGCCACAAGTGCGGCAAATGCTCCAGGGTATGTCCGATGCAGTTAAAACCATATCTAGAGTTTTCCGATAAGAACCAGTTCGATAATGAAAACTGCATTCGGTGTTCCACCTGTGTTGCAAACTGCCCTGCAGGAATCCTTTCCCTGCAAGATACTGAGAACGCTGAAAAAGTACGTCGGTCCATCAGCCTGAAAGGTTATGAAACCAGGAAGAGATTTGCTGCGGTTGTGGAGAATATAGTTCGTCTTACCGATGATATTGTGGAATATGCATTTAAGTTTGACCCGAGGGGACAAATAAGCTATGATGCAGGCCAATTTATCCTTGTCAAAATCATGGACAACCCCGAGATGTTCAGAGCATACTCTGTCTCGGGATTTGACAAACGTCAAGGAATAATCAAAGTCACCATCAAGGTCCTAAAAAATGGATTTGGGACAACCCTGATACATGAGAACTTTAAGGTTGGGGATACGGTTGAACTGGAAGGCCCATTGGGCAGCGAATTGACCATAGACAAAAATGCTGATAAAGTTCTCCTGATAGCCGGCGGGATCGGTATCACACCTTTTGTACCAATGGTAAAAGACCTGCTGGAAAACAGTAAAGTAAAAGGCATCAAGCTTATCTACGGTGTGACAAAAGAAAATGAGTTTATCTATGATGACTATTTCCATGCCCTTGTCTCGGGCAGCAGCAGGTTTGAATACTTGAAAACAGTGGCAGACCCCGGGCCTGAATGGAAAGGGCATAGAGGTTTTGTCACAAATATTACGGAACAAATGGATCTTGAGGGATATAAAGTGTACATGTGCGGCCCCCCGTCCATGGCGAGAGCCGCCAAAAAGCTCCTTTTAGAGAAAGGAGTGCAGGAACAGGACATTTTCATCGAAGCCGCGTAATTTCCAAATTTAATAAGACAAGGGTTTTTCAGTTGACAATGGACTCAAAAGAAAACGTATATTTGGCTTAACTCTTTCCCACACCTACCGGTGCCAATTCGGGAACGGGGCGTTGTCCGCCGTTACTTCCTCCCGGTATACCGTTTTCGGGCGGCGGGTGTAGTGGGTGTGGAGGAGCTTCCGCGACTTTTCGCTCAGGGGATGGTGCAGGAAGTCGCGGTAAATGGCAAAAACAGACGGGTTTTCGTGTGCCTTGCGCAGGGGCATCCGCTCGTCTTCCCGGTAAATGGCATCCTGGCGGTCGAGGCGGTAATCGCGGTCGTGGGCCCAGCGCTGACGGGATGACAAGATCGGCTGACCGCCGCCGCCAATGCAGCCTCCGGGGCAGCCCATGATCTCGATCCAGTGGTACATTTCCTTACCCGTTTTGATTTGATCGAGCAGCAGCCGAGCGTTGCCTGTACCGTGGGCTATGGCAAACCTGATCCTGCCTTGTGGCAGGTCTATTTCCGCCACCTTGTTCCCATCCATGCCCCGGACTGCCTGGACGAACTCCGGCTGGTGCAGTTCTTTGCCTGTTGCCCAGTGGTAAATAGTCCTGATGGCCGCCTCCGACACCCCGCCGGTGGTGCCGAACAGAACCCCGGCGCCGGTGGAAATGCCCAGCGGGGTATCAAAATCCTCGTCAGGCAAATCGCGGAAGTCAATGCCCATTTCCCGGATCATCCGGGCCAGTTCCCTGACTGTCAGGCAGATGTCAACATCCTGGTAGCCGCTGTCGGACATTTCGGGCCGGGCCAATTCGTACTTCTTGGCGGTGCAGGGCATGATTGAGACCACCACCATTTTGGCCGGGTCAACTCCCACCTGTTCGGCGTGATATGTCTTGGCGAGGGCTCCAAACATGGAGTGGGGCGACTTGACGGTGGACATGTTGTCCAGCATTTCCGGGTAGAAGTGCTCGCAGAACTTGACCCACCCCGGGCTGCAGGAACTGAGGTGGGGGAACGGCCCCCCGTTTTTCAGCTTCTCCAGGAATTCGGCTCCTTCTTCGACGATCGTTAGGTCAGCGGTCAGATCCGTGTCAAACACCTTGTCAAAACCAAGCTTGCGCAGGGCGTTCACCATCTTGCCGGTTACCAGGTGGCCGATGGGGTACTCAAACTCCTCTCCGAGAGTTACCCTCACCGACGGGGCGGTCTGGACAACGACATATTTGTCCGGATCGGCCAGAGCGTCCCAGGCCCGGCCGGTGTCGTCGATTTCCCTCAGGGCGGCGGTGGGGCAGACGGTAACGCACTGGCCGCAGGTGGTGCAGGCGACGTCGTTCAACCCCTTATTGAAGGCGGGAGCGGCGAAGGCCTTGAACCCCCGGTTAATGACACTGTAAACATTCGCGGTTACGATCTTGCTGCAGATCTGGATGCAGCGGTAGCACAGGATGCATTTTTCCGGCTCCCGCATTAAAGCCGGAGAAGACTTATCCACCGGTTCGGACAGCCTTTCGCCTTCAAAGCGGACATCCTTCAGGTTCAGTTCCCAGGCCATGGACTGCAGTTCGCAGTTCTGGTTCCGGTAGCAGGTCAGGCACTCCATGGAATGGTTGGAGACGAGCAGTTCGACCACGGTTTTCCTGGATTCACGCACCCTTTTACTGTTGGTGCTGACGACCAACCCCTCGGCTACCGGATGGACACAGGCTGGCTGCAGTGTGCGGAAACCCTCTATTTCAACCAGGCATACCCGGCACGCTCCGATAGCGTTCACTTCCTTGAGAAAGCAGAGAGTGGGGATGTTGATCCCCAGTTCCCTCGCGGCCTCCAGGATGGTTGATCCCTTGGGGACCGCGACGGGAAGGCTGTCGATGGTGAGCTTCACATTTTCCTGTTCCATGATGTACCCCCGTGACAGATTATGATCGTAGTGTCTGTCCGGGGCTTTTTTTTCATGCAAATATGTGAGGTTCATAAAATGTTCACAGTTTGACGACGGTTTGGTAAAAATTTTGGGCTATTCTTTACTTAAAGGCAACCGTTAAAAACCCAGAGGGGACCATAATTTTGTGAAAGAGGGGAATTTTATGAAGAAAAGCATGTTGATTTTCGGTGGGGTAGCGGTTATCATTTTAGTGGGGTTGATCGGGTTCAGTTCCATTAAAGCGAATGCAGTCGATGAAAACAGGGCAAACGGTGCGTATGTTCCGGCGGCCGCGATTGTAGACTTGAACCAGAGTCAGGACAGGACTGATTCGCAGGGGAACATGATGAACTCGAAATCGATGCAGGGCATGATGAACTCCAAGTCCATGCAGGGCATGATGAAGTCCGAATCGATGCAGGACATGATGAATTCCAAGTCCATGCAGGACATGATGAATTCGCCGGGGATGGCGGAGGCCTGCCAGGCAGGCGTGGATTCTCAGACCACGGGCACGTCCGAGACCCCGGGTGAAGAACTGTAACACCAAGCACGGTTATGATCAAGACGAAAGGGGAATCGGCTAATGAGCGATTGCAGTGGAGGGCACAATATCGACCAGGATGATATCGCGAACGACGATACCCAGCGGTTGATGAGGCAGGGAGCGGCTAATGAAGGGAATACTTCACCGCGCTACTTTATGTGGCTGTTAGTCTTCGCCCTCTTGGCAGTCGTGTACTATTTTCTTAAGTAAGTGTCACTTCTGACTTGGGCGAAAATCCCTCTTGGTCGTGAAGTGCCGAGATGTAAAACTGAGGCGTGGCTCCGGTCACGCCTTTTCAATTAGATGGGGGGAATTCCGGTTGGAGGGAAAGACCAGGATTCTGGTTGCCGACGACGAAGAGAGAATGCGGTCTCTGGTCAGGATGTACCTGGAAAAAGAGGGTTTTGCCGTGGAAGAGGCTGCCGATGGGGGCGAAGCCTTGGCTCAGCTTGACGCCGGGGAATACGATCTGCTCATTCTCGACCTGATGATGCCGGATACCGACGGTTGGTCGGTCTGCCGAAAGGTTCGACAGACCAGGGATGTTCCGATTATTATGCTTACAGCCCGGGGAGAGGAGTTTGACCGGGTTCTGGGATTTGAAGTCGGGGCGGATGATTATGTGGTCAAGCCCTTTAGCCCCAGGGAGTTGATGGCCCGGGTGAAAGCGCTGCTGCGGCGATCCAGGGGGACTGTATCAGGGGAGGGTGACGGCTTGAAGTACCCTGGCCTGACTATAGAATTCGCCTCCCGGAGGGTGACCGCCGGTGAGGAAACCCTGGTTTTGACCCCCAAGGAATACGACCTGCTGGTTTTTTTGGCGGGGCACCCCGGAAAAGTGTTTACCCGGGAGCAGATTTTGAATCAGGTTTGGGGATACGATTTTTTCGGTGACACCAGGACAGTGGATACCCACATCAAGAAATTGCGGGAAAAGCTGACCCGACCGGGCGGAGTGCCGGAGTTTATTCGTACCGTCTGGGGAGTCGGCTACCAGTTCGAGGTGAAAAACCGTTGATTTTTCGCAGCATTGTAGGCCGGCTGTGGGTGATGATTGTGATCCTGGCTGTGATCAGCCTCAGTGTTCTGGGGTTATCCCTGGCTCAGCTTTTTGAACAGTATTATTTCAACTTGCATGGGCAGCAGTTGATCAGGGAAGGAAAACAGCTGGCTCAGATTATGACCTCGATCAAGGATCCTGACGAAAAGGCCAGGGAAATTCTTCTGGTCAGCAAGTTTATCGGCTCCACGATTGTGGTAGTCGACCAGAGGGGGATGGTCGAGGCCTGTACTGACACCTCGGCCCTGCCGCCGGGAATGCATGCCCATTCCCCCGAGATGATGAAAGTCTGGTCCGGGGGTACTTCTATCTCCAGCGGGAAAATGCCCGGTTCCGAACGACCTTCCCTGACCGCTGCCGTCCCCATAGTCCAGGGAGGGCAGGTCAGCGGGGCGGTTTTGTTGTACGCGCCTCAGGATGCAATGGAAGCCACAGTGGGTCAGGTCCGGCGCCTGATCATCCTGGCTGCGGGCGCAACCATCGTCCTGGCCACGGTTCTCGGTTTCTTCTTGTCCCGGAGAGTATCAAAACCTCTCCTGGGAATGCAGAAGGTGGCGCTGGCTATGGCTGACGGCAATTTCGGTGAAAAGGTCCCCGTAAACTCTGGCGATGAAATCGGGCAGTTAGGGACCAGCTTGAACACGTTGTCGGCCAGACTGAAACAGACACTGGAGGACCTTTCCCGGGAAAAAGAAAGGTTGAACAACACCCTGACCAGCATTACTGATGGAGTGATTACCCTCGACCTTGACGGGAACATCATCTCTTTGAACCAACCTGCCAGACAGTATCTGTCATTGTGGGGTGCCGGCCAAACCGGCGGGGTTGGAGTTGAACACCTGCCCGATTTAATCCGGAATTCATATAATGGGGTATTGGCGGAGAACGAAGCTCAGGATGGGGAGGTTGTTGACGAAGACAGGGTGACGGGCGTACGGGCTGTTCCGCTCCGGGATGAGGGGGGCACTGTCACCGGGGTTGTTGTTGCCCTTCAAGACATAACCAAGGAGCACAGGCTGGAGCAGATGCGCCGCGATTTCGTGGCCAATGTGTCCCACGAACTCCGCACTCCATTAAGCTTTCTCCAGGGGTACACGGAGGCCCTTATTGACGGGATGGCCCGTGACGAGGAGCAGAGGCAAAGCTACCTCAATATTATTCAGGATGAAACATTGCGGTTAAGGCGGCTGGTCGATGAAATCCTCGACTTATCGATGCTGGAGGGGCAGCTGCCTATGGCCCGCGAACAGGTGGATCTGCGGGGGGTTATCCTGCGGGTGGCTCGCAACCTCAAACCCGAGGCAGACCGGCGCGGCTTGACGTTTGTGGTCAATGTGGATGATAAGCTGCCTGCGGTCGTCGGTGACGAGGACAGGTTGGCCCAAGTATATGTAAACCTTCTTGATAATGCTTTCCGGTACGCCGGGGACAACGGGCGTGTGGAGGTGTGCGCCGCGTCTGCACAGGGAAATGTCCAAACCATAGTTTCCGACTCCGGGGCCGGCATCCCGCCATCGGAGCTGCCCCTGATCTGGGAGAGGTTCTACAAGGTTGATAAGTCCCGCAGCCGGTCTCAACGGGGGACGGGGCTGGGGCTCGCCATCGTCAAGAACATTGTTCAGGCCCATCACGGGATTGTGGAAGTCGACAGCACTGTCGGGAAAGGAACCAGATTCACAGTTTCCCTCCCGGCCAGCGTACAGAACCTGTATCTCGAAGGGACCGACAGTTAACACCTGAATCGAAAGCCCGGCATCAAAATCGGCCGGGCTTTTACAATTTGGTCACATCTTCACCAAGGTTTAGCCACAGTTTGCCGCTAAAATGTAATTGAGATCACCCAATACCCTTCATTTCAATGGACGGCTAGGCTGCCCTTCCGACCGGCGTACGGTTCACGAGCCGCGGCGGCGGGAAGAGCGGTGCGGCCGTCGCTTCTATGCTCGGACGCGACACCAGAAATCTGTGGAGGGGGCCAATTGATGAAAAGAACCATAGTCGTTCTTGTGGTCATAACCGGTATCTTAGCCTCGGGTTATTTGCGCTGGACTCGCAGCTACAGCTACAGGGGAACAGATACGGTGCAAACAGAAACGGCCCCCGGGACTTCGGCCAAGACCGGGGATTTAACTAGGTCAGGGCAGGGAAACGGAGTATGGGTGACGGTTGCGCCCGTTAAACCAATTTCCCGCGATGCCGGTGGGGAAATAGATTTCGCCGTGAGCATGGTAACCCATTCAGGTTCCCTTCTCGATTTCAACCCTGCAGCAGCTGCCACCCTGGAAAACGCAGGGGGCACCGTGAAGGGCCGGTTTACCTGGGAAGAGAAGCAGGGTAATGCCCACCACCGCAATGGCCTGCTTCAGTTCCAGGCTTCAGGGCCCGGCGGACAGGCCCTCATTTCTAAAGCCGCCGGGTGGCTGCAGCTCAACTTGAAAGGGCTCCGGGGGACGAACATGCGGTTCAAATGGGAGGCTTCGGATTGGTCGCGGTAACGGTGGTTTAGACCGGCTGAGTCGGGGCAGATTAAACAACGAGACCAGGTGGGTGGGGCATCAGCGCCCTGGCTCCGGGCCAACAGTCAACAGGGGGTGTGATGTGAATTGAACCATGAACTCACCGAATATGTCCGGCGGAAGTACGACCGGTATGCCTTGGTTTACGACTTGATGGAGTTTCCCATGGAAAAGCTGACCCTCGGCAAATGGCGGGAACAGATATGGAGGATGGCAAAGGGCCGTATCCTTGAGGTGGGCGTCGGAACGGGCAAGAACATTCCCCATCACCCCCGGGGTTGCCCTGTTGTCGGGGTGGATTTTTCCCGGAAGATGTTGGAGCGGGCTGTTCGCCGTGCCCAACAGACCAGGTCGCCGGTGGAATTGCTTTGGGCGGATGTCCAAGAACTGCCTTTCCCCGATAACTCTTTTGATACTGTGGTGGCCACCTGCGTGTTTTGCTCGGTTCCCGACCCCGTGCGGGGGTTCCAGGAACTGCGGCGGGTATGTAAAGACGATGGCAAGCTGCTGTTTCTGGAGCATATGCGCAGTGAACGACCGATCGTGGGCAAGCTCATGGATGCGCTGAACCCGCTTATTCGCGGTCTCGTAGGTGTGAACATCAATCGACGCACCCTGGAGAATATCCGGGCGGCCGGGCTTGTCATCGAACAGGTTACCGATTTGCAGTCTGACATTGTGCGGCTGATTGTGGCCCGCCCCGGTAAGGGGTAGTTTTCCGGAGACAACCCCGTACCCCTTTCGGAACCCAGATTGCCTGCCATGTTGCGGTGGTGTATAATATCAGGGGAAAGCAGTTCCCGGCCCTGGGCCGGTCCAGTTGCTTTCTCCAATTGGGACAAGTTCTCTCAGCGACAACAGAATGTTGCTGGGGAATTTTAATTTTTGGCAGCACCAAGGACATCCCAAGGGTCGGATTTGACCGCAGGAGGCTAAACCATGAAGACCTACCTCGACTTGGCAAGGCACGAAGGAAACAGCTACCTGTTCGAAGCGGTGGAGATGGCCATCATCTCAAGCTTATGGGGCAGCCCGCTGCATATCCATGCCCAGGGTTTGAGGGGAACGGGCAAAACGACAATCATGCGTACGGCCCGAAACGTGTTCCCTCCTATTCGCCGTATCAAGGGGTGCCTGTATAACTGTGATCCCCTAAACCCCCATTGCCCCCATCACCGGCACCTGGGGGCCGAGGAAATTGCCGCGATTGGCACGGAAATTATCCCGATGCCTTTCCTGGAAATTTCCCATTCGGCCAAGGCTGGAACGGTGGCCGGCAGTATTGATTTGGCCAAGATAACTGATCCCACCAGGCCCACGGCTGCCATTTTGCCCGGGAACATTCCCCAGGCCCACCGGGGAGTTATCTTTGTAGACGAAATCAACCGTTTGGCTGATACATCACCGGAAATTACCGATATTCTCCTTGACGTGATGGGGACAAAACCAGGCAGGGTTCAAATAGAAGAAACCGGTTTGCCAGCAGTGGAGATTCCGGTCCAGGTGTCTGTTTGGGCTGCATCAAACCCGGACGAGGAGCCCGGGCCGCTGGAGGAAATCCGCAAACAGCTGTCAGACCGTTTTGACCTGGTAATCGACATGGCCCGTCCGACCAACATCCAGACCCTGGCTGATATCCTGGCCCACAGCGACTTTACCCGGAATAATGGGAATGACCGGCAACCGGATCAAATAGAACTCCACCTCCAGATTCAGCAGGAGCTGTTGCAGATGGCGAAACAGTTCCGGGACCTGACAATGCCGGACTATCTGCGCAATTTCATAGCCAGGATCTATGTGAAACACAACCTGGAGAGCCTGCGCGCCATCGAAGCTATCCAACAGGTGGCTATATTGAATTGTGCGCTTAGGAAACGGGATCAGGTGTTGATCAGCGATGTGATTAAGGTAATCCCCCTGGTTCTCAAGCATCGGGTTGAGCTGGATACCTTTACGGAAATCATGAGAGGGCTTGCCAGCGGTCCAACATCGGAAAACGGGCTGGATAAAGTGCAGCAGTTCGACGTGTGTACCGGCGGCAAGCAGGAGGGCGGTCACGGATTGTTCAGCGAGACTGTGATGAAGTTCATGACCTATGCCGATCGGAAAAAAGATGGGGAAGCTGCAGAGAATCAGCCCCGTGAGGCAAAGCGCCTGCGGGATACGAATTCCGGCCAGATGCTCCAGAAAGGGTAATATGGCGACAGTTCCCGGGGGTGGGAAAATGAGGAGTGTAATCAAATTGGGCCTGGAGGGAGACTTCCAGGCTCACTTGGAAAATGGGAAAGCAATACAAATCGGCAGCTGCGCGGTTGCCAGTCTCAAAGGCCACGAGCACCCGGGAGGCGGCCGGGTAGTGGTGGTCACGGGGGTTGACGCCGGCCGGCACTATCTGGGCACGAAAGAATCGGGGAGAACTGTCCACCTGGATGTACTTCACCGCCCACAGCTGCTCGATCCCTTCAAACTTGCCGGCAGTGTATGGCCCAAACTGGCGGAAATGTGGTGGGAGGAGCACCGGGGGTTGGCCTTGTCCCCGGAAGAAATCGCCCGGGTCGCGGCAGGAATGGGGAGGCAAATTCTGATCGGCACGGCGCTGGGGGAGGGGTCTCTCCCGGAGCTTTTTGCCATGGAGGCGGCTCCGCTGGAAGGACCGCCCCGGGATCGGGTTCATATCCTGATCCCTTTGGCCCTGACGCGGTACCTGTTGGTTCTGGTGGACTTCATTGAAGAGGCTATTTGTGTCCAGAATGGGGTCCTTGCCCCGGTTAGGAATATTCGTTATCAGACATCAATGCGGCTGAGCCGGGGGCATAATTCCACACCGGTGGCTGGCGTCCCGGTTTCTTTGGCCGGTTTAGATTTCGGGCAGGTAATTGTGGGGTTAGCGGCCAAACTGGGTAGCGTCAGCGAAACCGAAAGTTTCCTGTCTGCCCTGGGCAGGCCCAGTTCATTTAGCCTCCAACTCGGTCAGCTGGTCAAGAGACACGGTGATCTGGGCGCGGAGATCAAGGATCTTGAGGCATTCGGCCTTCTGAGAAAAGGGCTCTTAGGCTACCGTTTGACCAGTAATGGCCAGGAAATTCTGCAGTACCTTGGTCTGCATCGGACCGAACTCGAGGCGGAATTGCGGAAACTGATCCGGCGGCTGCCTTTGGCAACATCGGGATACCGGCGCGGCCGGAAAGCAGTCCAAAAGGTTGCCGCTTCCCGAGTGCTGTCCAGGGACAAGGTTGTCAGCCTGCCACCTCATGACTGGCCCGGGGATATAGCTGTTCCAGAAACGGTAATGCAGGCCACGAAGAGGACTGTTTTGCAGGAGAACGACAGGCTGAGGATTGAGCGTGAAGACCTGCAGATTTATACCAAAAAGAAAGCGGGAAACCCCAGTATTTGTCTTCTCATAGATGGCAGTGCCAGCATGATCGGAGATAAAATCCGAGCTGTCCGCTACCTGGCCGAACACCTTGTCTTGACAACCCGGGAGAAGGTGGCGGTCGTAGTCTTCCAGGAGATGCAGGCCAGCGTGGTGGTTCCATTTACGCGGGATTTTCGGCGGTTGCAGACCCTGCTGGCGGCGGTTCAACCTGGAGGGATGACGCCCCTGGCCAAGGGGATTATCAAGGGGTTAGAATTGATTGAGGAAAGCCGGGTGCGCAATCCGCTGCTGATGCTGATTACGGACGGGCTTCCCACTTTTTCCCATTGGACCTACGATGCCTCGAAGGACGCCCTTCGGGCGGCCGGCATGATCGCCGAGGCCGGCGTCAAGTTTGCCTGCATCGGGGTTCAGCCCAACCGCAGTTTTTTAAGTGAACTGGTGCGAGAAGCGGGGGGTAGACTGTATACTGTAGATAACTTTGACCGGGAAAGTCTGGTGACTGTGGCAGCCCAAGAACGGCAGTCTTACCGGTCCAACTAAAAGGGGTGGTTAACACGAAGTTGACTAAAACCCTGGCTGGGATTGGTCTCCTGGGTGTATCAGCACTCGCCGTTGTATATATATATCGTGCCAAGCCCTTCTCAACTGAAGCGGATGTCTCTCAATTTATATGGTATATTCACTCTTTCGGGCTTCTAGCCCCGGGGGTTGCTTTTTTCCTGGCTACCGTGCACGGGGTTTTTCCATATGTTCCCTTTTTTATTCTTGCGGGGGCCATCGCAGCTGTTTTCGGGGTCTGGTGGGGCTTCCTGCTGTCCTGGGGCGGGGCGTTGTTGGGGTCGGTGCTGTCGTTTGTGATGGCCCGTTACCTTGGGCAGGATTGGTTCCTGCGCAAGGCGGGGCCGCGCTATGGCGCCAAGCTGGAGGCCCTCGACGGGCCGAAAGCATTTTGGGCAATTCTAATGGGGCGTATTGTCCCCGTTCTTCCGGCTCCGGTTATAAATGTGGGGGCAGGTGTCAGCACGGTCAGCTTCCCGATTTTTTTAGCAGCTACCGGGCTGGGAAAACTCCCGTTCACGCTTGCCTATACTTTTCTGGGGGTGGCCCTGGTTCGTTCTCGTCATGTCGTGGATGCCGTCATCGGGCTGGCGGTTTTCGGCTTTGCCGGTTACTTGTTCCAATATTTTCGGAAACGAAAAAAATCGGCCAATTAGTAATATTTTCCTCATTCGGGATATATCTTTTAGTACGAGCGTGATCCTGAAGGAGGAATTTTTATGTGCGGACGTTACCGGCTTGTCGGCGGTTTGGCTGTTGCTGTTTTACTCATCGGGGTTTTGTTATTGAGTTCGGGCTGCACGGCCATTGACAAGTTTCTCGCCGTGAACGGCGAGGATACCCTTACTTCTGCCCCGGTAGACATTGAGGTTAACAGCCCAGAGGCTGTTACCGAAACGTTTGATGGGACTTCTGTTGTTACCCTCTATTTCGGTCACCCGGACGGAAAACACCTGAAACCGGAGGTGCGTAAAATTCCCAAGGTTGAAGGAATAGCCCGGGCCACCATTGGGGAACTGTTAAAAGGGGCTGCCGATCCGGACGTTTCACCTTTGATTCCGGATGGGACGGAGCTTCGCGACATAAATGTACGCCCTGATGGAACCTGTGTTGTTGACTTCAGCCACCAGCTGCTCGACAGTGAAAGCCCCGGTTCGGGTACGGGACTTTTGGCCGTCTATTCCATAGTCGACACCCTGACCGAGTTTCCCACCGTTCAGCAGGTGGAAATCCTGGTCGATGGACAGCGGGTGGATTCATCATTGGCTGAATTGGATCTGTCCCAACCCATTGCCCGGGATGATTCCCTGATCAAAGATTGACACAACGAGGCCGGCGGCAATTGCCGCCGGCCTCGTGCCGAACAGGGCGGGTATCAGGCAGCAACCTTTTTACCCACGTCAATGGTTTTCTTGGCGGGCCATACCGGGAAAACAACTTTCCCGTAGACAGTGTTGATTACACCGGCTGCCGAAGCATACCAGGCGCAGGCCGCACAGATCAGGCCCATGATGCCGCCGGCTTTGCTGGATATAAAGCCAAACTCCGCCAGATCAAGGAGAACAAAGGTGATCACCAACGTAGTAAACACTGCGCAAACAGCCCCGCTGACCTTGAATGAACCTATCCACATGTAAAAAGTAAAAATGGTATAGGCCACGAGGAACAGACCAACGGCAATGTTTCCGCTGTCACCAAACTTAATGACGCCGAGGAGTTCAAACAGTACCAGGGAAGCCAGGGCCAGCCAGAAGGCGCCGAAAGAGGAAAACGCGGTTGCACCGAAAACATTGTTCTTTTTGAACTCCTGCATCCCGGCAAGGAGTTGGGTCAGACCACCGTAGAAAAGGCCAAGAGTCAGGAAAACAGGCTTGATTTCCGCCGGAACAAAACCGGCGTTCACCATACTGAGGACAAAGGTTGTTAGAGCAAATGCACCCAGCCCAAGGGGCGCCGGGTCTGCGGTAGCCGCTACCGCACTGATATCGGCACAGATTTTTTTATCCTCCAAACCATATCCCTCCTTCTGAGATTAGTTACCGGTTTTATGCACCGTTTGTTTCGGAACCACACCACCCCCCCCGCGCAGTTTACATCCGGTATGTCCAAAAGCTGCCTGGCCATGGTGCCTGAAGTACGCGTTCCCCTTTATGGTAAAAATAAGCCAACTCATCTTTACCAAGGTGGGTTGGCTTTTATGTGAACAAGCGAGCTGGTTTTCTGTCGGCTCCGAGTTAAAGATAACCTCCCTGATTATTTTGTATTATTGTTCAACATATTCAACAAGCACTCAGAAAATTCCTTCTCAGTTGTCAAAAAAATCCGAAAATTTGCAAAAATAATTCTCTCGCCTTTGTGAGAGTGAATACTTTCTCAATTCCTCGTTCTCCCGTCAATTTATTGCCGAAAAGAGGGATTTGCGAAATCAATCCAGAATGGTAATACCGTGTTGAGGGAGGGAGTCAAACTTGGAACTGCTGCTCGGTTATCTTCTTATTTTCGGGGCCAGGGTGGTGGATGTATCCCTGGGCACCATTCGCACTCTGCTTATCGTCAGGGGGAAAAGACTGCAGGCGGCCGCTTATGGGTTTTTTGAAGTAATCGTTTATGTCCTGGCTCTGAACCAGGTGTTCCAAACCTTAAACCAACCGGCGAGCCTCCTGGTATATGCCCTTGGGTTCGCTGCAGGAAACTATGTCGGCAGCCTCCTGGAGGAGAAGCTGGCTTTGGGTTACCTGACCGTACAGGCCATCTCCTTAAACTGCCCGGATGAACTGGCCACCGTGCTGCGGTTGGAAGGGTTTGGAGTCACAGTCTTAAGCGGGACGGGTAAAGAAGGGACTCGGCAGGTTCTGAATGTGGTGCTGAAGCGGAAAGACCTGGGCAAGCTGTTCGGGCTGGTTGACAGTTGGGACAGCCAGGCATTCGTGACTGTGTTTGACGCCCGGTCCACACGGGGAGGGGATACCCTGCGCAAGGGCAAATAGTCCCCACGGGCAAACTGGTGCCAAAAAACAAAGCTTCCTCCAAACCGCCAAACGCGGTTTTTTCTTCGTATAGGAAATAATGCTTGAGATACAGGCTGTGGATTAATTTCCTATACGTGGGGGTAGATAAGGGGGAAGCCCCCTTATCTTCGATAAGGAGGGTACAGCGGAGCGTCCTAGGGAACGCATGGGTTCCCTGGGAAAGAACAAAAGCATAACACTATTCGAAAAGGCATGAAATGCTTTTGTTCCCGTATAGGATATAATGTTAGAAGTCGGGTTGTTTTGTTTTGGCTGCGGGCTGGCAGGAACCTTTGGCATGCATGTGGGGCATATAATGTAGTCGTATAAAATTTTTTTGCCTCAGAGCAGATCGGCGAGAGTTTAATGCAGGAAAATAGATCCAAGCATCGAATAAGAACTATGGATTAGTCCATTATGCCAATTTTTGGGGGTGGCTCAATTGCTGGTTGAAATTGACCGGAAGAGCGGGGTGCCTCTGTACATTCAGGTAAAAGAAGGGATTAAACGGCAGATTGCTTCCGGTGCTTTGGGCAGCGGGGCGAAACTGCCGACTGAGAGGGAACTGGCCGAAACCCTATCTGTCAGTCGGAATACTATCAGTATGGCCTACCAGGAACTGGAGTCGGAAGGGGTTCTCGCCTCCCACCAGGGCCGGGGAACTTTTGTGGCCGACGAGGACCAAGTACTGCGGAACGTTGGCCGCAAAGAGCGGCTGCTGAGGGTGATTGACCTGGCTCTGGAGGAGGCACTTGAGCTGGGGTTTAACATGGAGGAATTTGTCGCGTTAACCATGGTTCGGGCGCGGGAAAAACAGGAAATGGTCAGCCGTCTCCGGGTCGGGTTTATCGAGTGCAACCAGGAGCAGCTTGACTTTTTTGTGAGGGAGTTGGGGATGGGTACCGGGGTAACGATCCTTCCGATTCTCCTGGAGGACTTGCGCCGGCATTCCCAGGAGGCCAAGGCAGTTCTGTCTTCCATGGACATAATCGTGACCACAGTTTTCCACCTCCAGGAAGTGAAGGATACGGTCCGGCCGCTCCAACGGCAGGTCATTGGTATAGCCCTCGACCCAGAGTTAGAAACTATAGTCAAGATTGCCCGGCTTCCCAGGGAGTCGCGCCTGGGCATAGTATGCTCGTCAGAAAAATTCTCTTTACGTATGGTCGCATCGCTGAAGAAAGCCGGACTGAGTTACTTCGATCCAGTTGTCACCATTACGAGCAACCCCGAGGAACTGGAAGAGTTTCTCCGTAAACTAGACGCGGTTCTCGTGTCCCCGCACCGTCTCCTGGAGGTTAAGGACAAGGTTGGGGAGGCGGCGGAAGTGATTGAGTTTCGCTATTTTCCCGATGCCGGATCAATTAACCTGCTAAAGACGGCTTTGCTTGATCTGCGGGAGAGAAACAGGAGTTGATAAGGTGCAAACACAACAACCGATTGGGATTTTTGATTCCGGTGTAGGCGGATTAACCGTGGCCAGGGTGCTGTTTGACAACCTTCCTCGGGAACAGGTGATTTACCTGGGCGATACCGCCAACGTTCCTTATGGATCTAAATCTGTTTCGGAACTTGTGCGAATTTCCGAGCAAATTTTATCCTTCCTGGTCGACCAGAAAGTGAAACTAGTGGTTGCCGCCTGCAACACCAGTTCATCCATATCCCTGCCGGCACTGGGCGGTTACTTTAACGGGGTACCGGTGGTAGGTGTAATCGAACCAGGGGCACGAGCCGCCGTTCAGCAGACGAAGAGCGGGCGGATAGGAGTAATTGCTACCGAGGCTACGGTTCGCAGCCGATCGCACCAGATAGCGGTCCAGTCCATCGACCCCTCAGTGCAGGTGTTCAGTCAAGCCTGTCCCCTGTTTGTCCCCCTGGTGGAATCGGGGGAGGTAAGCGGTTCCGAAACTAAAAAGGTGGCGGCCGAATATTTACGGCCGATTCAGGATGCGGGAATTGACACACTTGTTCTCGGGTGTACCCATTACCCTTACCTATCAGACGTGTTGCAGCAAATTTTGGGATCGGAAGTGACTCTGGTGGACCCGGCGGGGGAGACCATCAAGGAAGTAATTGCTTTATTGAGCCGGGTGGGCGGGTTCAATAACGGCCCCGAACGTGAGTGGAGCGATCACCGCTACCTGGCCACTGGGCCAGTGGAGTCGTTCTACCAGGTTGCCCCGCGTTTGTTGGAGGGATATGTCCCCATGGTACAGACTGTCTCCATCGAGTAGGGAGGTTTTTGGGTGGCCATGCATACTTTGGTTTTAGGTGTAATTGGGGCTGACGTTCACGCAGTCGGGAACCGAATCCTGGACTATGCCCTCACCCAGGCGGGCTTTAAGGTCGTAAACATCGGGGTGTTGGCTACGCAGGAGGAGTTCATTAACGCCGCTCTGGAAACCGATGCTGAGGTCATCCTCGTATCCTCTCTATACGGCCACGGCGAAATAGACTGCCGCGGGTTGAGGGAAAAATGCATTGAGGCCGGCATAGGCGGGATCCTGATTTACGTTGGGGGTAACCTTGTGGTGGGGAAACAGGACTGGGGTGAGGTGGATCGGCGGTTCCGGGACATGGGCTTCGACCGGGTTTACCCCCCGGGGACCCTTCCAGACGAGGCCATCGATGACCTGAAACGCGACCTGGCCCGAAGGGATTCGGCAAAATCCCGTGGTGGAGGAACGCTACCTTGAATACGGCGTTGTTGATCGATTTCGGCAGCACTTTTACTAAAGTGACGGCAGTCGATCTGGAGGCGAAAACCGTCCGGACTTCGCAGGCACCCACAACGGTGGCCACAGATATTACCGAGGGTCTGCAATCTGCCCTTTCCGGTCTGGGTGAGGGCAGCAGTTGGCGGGGACTGATAGAAAACGCGGTATACCGGTCGGCCTGCAGCAGCGCCGCCGGCGGCCTGCGGATGGTAGCCATCGGCTTGGTGCGGGATTTGACCGTGGAAGCAGCCAGGCAGGCGGCCCTCGGCGCCGGTGCCCGGATTCTCGACGTCTACGCCCACGAACTCACCGCCGGTGACATAGCCCGTATTTACTCGCAAAGGCCTGATATCATTCTTCTTGCCGGCGGCACCGACGGCGGCAACAGGGAGGTTATCCTTCATAACGCCAGGATGCTGGCCACCTACCCGGGAAAGGTGCCTGTAGTGGTGGCCGGTAACCGCGTCGTGGCCGGCGATGTGGCGGCTATCTTAGCAAGGAAACATTCTGATGTCAATATAACCGAAAATGTGATGCCGGAACTGAACCAGATCAATGTGGAGCCGGCCAGGGAGGCCATCCGCAGGGTGTTTATGGCCCGAATCGTAGAAGGAAAGGGACTGGCTCGCGCCCAGGACCTTGTCGGGACTATCGTCATGCCGACTCCGGCGGCAGTTTTGAAAGCGGCCAGACTGCTTAGCGTAGGCTGGGAAAACGAGGCCGGGTTGGGAGATTTGATGGTTATTGATGTCGGGGGTGCGACGACAGATGTTCACTCAATCGGAAAGGGCGAGCCGACTATGGCCGGGGTAATGCTGAAAGGGCTGCCGGAGCCGTTCGCCAAACGAACGGTGGAGGGGGACCTCGGAGTCAGGGTCAGTGCCGCTTCCTTGTGGGAGGCGGCTGGGGAGAGACGAATCAGGAAAAACCTTGATTTGATGGGGACGGTTGGGATCGGTATTTCCCCGGCGGACCGGATCAGCAAGCTGGCTGAGAGGACAGATTTCCTTCCCGAAACCGAGGAGGATTTGGCTATTGATGCAGTTATGGCGGCAACTGCCGTGGAACTTGCCACTGAACGGCATGCCGGTACGGTTGAAGTTGTTTACACGCCATTTGGGGCTACATATGTCCAGCACGGTAAGGATCTTACCGGATGCCGGACGCTGGTAGGGACCGGTGGTGTGCTGGTGCGTCAAACCGAGGCGGCCCGCATTTTGGCGAAAGCCCTGTTCGATACCGGAAACCCGACCGTGTTAAAACCGAAAAACCCGGAATTCTATCTGGACAGAGATTACATTTTGGCCGGAATGGGTCTTTTGGCAGAGCATGACCCTTTAACTGCTTTACAGATAACAAAAAAGTACCTGAAACCGCTGCGGGAGGGTGAGATATGATCCTGAAAAACAAAAAATGGAGCGCGGAAGAACTGGACAAGGCAAGATGGGAGGTGTTGGCCGGCTGGCCCGCCGGTGGCGAGGTTAACCTGGAAGAAGCTGTGGAGTTTCACCTCAACCTTCCTCCGCACAAGGTTGCTGTCGCCAAGCTGGCCATGGGGAAAAGGGATGGGGTGACGTTTGCCCAACCCCGGGCCGGAGTTCCATTAATCGAGGATCAGATTGAACTGTTGCGGTTCCTGGAGAAAAGCGGGGCCGACTTTCTGCCGACCACAATCGACTCCTACACCAGGCAGAACCGCTACCCCGAGGCCCAGAAAGGCCTGGAGGAAAGCCGGGCCATGGGCCGGTCAATGCTCAATGGGTTCCCGGCTGTCAACCACGGAGTGAGGGGATGCCGCAAACTTGTACAATCAGTCGATGTCCCGGTTCAGGTGCGGCACGGCACCCCCGATGCCAGGCTTCTGGCAGAGATTACCCTTGCCGCCGGTTTCAACGATTTTGAAGGTGGGGGGATTTCATACAACATCCCCTATGCCAAGGATGTTTCCTTGGAGCAGACCATTCTATTCTGGCAGTATGTGGACCGGCTGGTGGGTTTATACGAGGAAAAAGGTGTCCGCATCAACCGGGAGCCCTTCGGGCCGCTGACGGGCACCCTTGTCCCGCCGTCAATAACCATCAGCATCGGAATCATCGAAGCCGTTCTGGCCGCGGTTCAGGGAGTGCGCTCCCTGTCCCTCGGGTACGGCCAGTGCGGCAACCTGATTCAGGATGTGGCAGCGGTTCAGGTCCTGGAGGAGTTGGCCGAGGATTACCTGGCAAGAGGCGGGTTTACCGATCTGCTGCTGACAACCGTGTTCCACCAGTGGATGGGTGGTTTTCCTCAGGATGAGAGCAAAGCATTTGGGGTAATCTCCTGGGGAGCGGCGACAGCGGCCCTGGCGGGAGCGACCAAGGTAATAGTCAAGACTCCGCATGAGGCGGTGGGAATCCCGACCAAAGAGGCAAATGCCGCCGGGATTAAGGCGACGAAACAGATCCTGCACATGCTCAAGGACCAGCCCCTGACCGAGAGCAGGGAACTGGAACAGGAACGGGATATTATTCGGCGGGAAACCAAAGCGATTCTGGACCGGGTTCTGGATTTTGGGGAAGGCGATATGGCGGTCGGCACAATCCGAGCCTTCCAGGCCGGGGTCATCGATGTTCCGTTTGCTCCCAGCCGTTTTAACCCCGGCAAAATCCTACCGGCCAGGGACACCAACGGTGCAGTGCGGCTGCTGGATTGCGGCAACCTGCCATTTGACCGGGAACTGGTAGAGTTTCACCGGGAAAAAATGGCCCAGCGGGGCAGGGAAGAGAACCGCGAACCCTCCTTCCAGATGGTGATTGATGACATCTACGCCATTGGGAAGGGAATGCTTGTCGGCCGTCCAAGGTGACACGAAGCGGCTGGATGAGCAGCGGCTTAGGTAAACTGACTGAGATTATTCCGGGAAATTAAAGGCCTGTCTTAGGGCAATTCAAAACAGCTGGGGGAATGCCAGATGAAAATAACCAATGTTGCGGCTTCGGCGGGAACAACCGGCTTCTACTTTGACGATCAGGGTGCCATAAAAGCTGGGGCGGAACCAGACGGGTTCGCCTACCTTGGGGATCCGGTGACACCGGGTTTTAAAGCCGTCCGCCAGAGGGGCGAGTCGATTTCCGTGATGTTCGTCCTGGAGGATGGGCAGGTGGCGTTTGGGGACTGTGCCGCCGTCCAGTACTCGGGAGCCGGGGGTAGGGATCCCCTATTTTTGGCCGAAGAGTTCATCCCGGTGATCATGAACCAAATTGCTCCCACGGTCATAGGCAGGGAACTCACCAACTTCCGCGAGCTTGCCGGGGAACTGGACAACCTCAAAGATGGGGAGGGCAAGCGCCTGCACACCGCCATCCGCTACGGCATCACCCAGGCGGCCCTGGTAGCAGTTGCCCTCAAGGATCGAAAGACCATGGCCGAAGTGGTGGCGGATGAATACGGGATTGACCTGGTACCCGGGCGTGTCCCCATCTTTATTCAGACCGGGGATCAAAGGCAGCTTAATGCCGACAAGGGGATCATCAAGCGGGTCGATGTGCTGCCCCACGGTTTAATAAACAATGTGCGCACAAAGCTGGGCGTGAACGGGGAACTTCTCCTGGACTATGTGCACTGGTTGAAGGAACGGGTGATGATGCTCGGCGAGGAGTCATATCGCCCTATTTTACATATTGATGTTTACGGAACCATCGGCCTGGCGTTTGGGGAAGACAGCGGGAGGATGGCTGACTATATCGGCCGGTTGGGGGAAGAGGCAAGGCCGCTGTCCCTGCGCATTGAAGGCCCCATGGACAGGGGAAGCAAGGCCGGGCAGATGGAGGCGTTGCAGAAACTCAAAGAGGCACTGAAACGCAAAGGTGTGGGTGTCCCCATCGTGGCGGACGAGTGGTGCAATACACTGGAAGACATCCGGGAATTTGTGGACGGGGATGTGGCCGATATGGTCCAGATCAAAACCCCCGATCTGGGCGGAATCAACAACAGCATTGAGGCGGTTCTTTATTCCCGGGGCAAAGGGGTGGGCGCCTACCTCGGCGGCACCTGCAACGAGACGGACCAATCAGCCAGGGTCTGTGTGCATATCGCCCTGGCCACCCGGCCGGACCAGATGCTGGCCAAACCGGGCATGGGCGTTGATGAGGGGTATATGATTGTTTATAATGAGATGCAGAGAACCCTGGCATTACTTGCCAGCCGCGGAATTTCTCAACGGCACGGCTGAGGCGAGGGCCGTCAGCGGGCCGGAATTGGAAGTACATGATATAAGGATATGGAGGCTCCTGGATGGAGAAAATCGGCATTACCACCACGGTTCCGGTGGAGGTCATATTCGCCTCGGGCCGGACGCCGGTGGACTTGAACAATATTTTCATATCCCATCCCGAACCGGGCCGCTTGGTAGAAAAGGCCGAGATCGCCGGCTACCCCCGCAACGTCTGCGGCTGGATCAAGGGGCTTTACAGCACGGTTATCGAAACGGAGGAAATCAATAAGGTTGTTGCCGTTACCCAGGGTGACTGCAGCAACACGCACGCGCTCATGGAAACACTGCAGGTGAGGGGAGCCGAAATCATTCCTTTTTCCTTTCCGTTTGACCGGGATCCGGATCTGCTCAAGCTCCAGATCGAAAAGCTGATGGACCGGTTTGGTGTCGGTTGGGCGGAAGTGAATGAGGTAAAAGCCGAACTGGACAGGATCAGGGGCAGGGTGCGGGAAGTAGACCGCCTCACCTGGAAGGAAAACCGGGTGGGCGGGTTTGACAACCACCTGTACCAGGTCTGCTGCAGCGACTTCAACGGCGACTACCGGGAGTTTGAAAGGGAACTTGAAAAATTCCTGGCGGCGGCCAGGGAACATGAGCCGTACGATACTGACGTCCGTCTCGGCTACATTGGGGTACCCCCGATCATGCCCGAGATTTATGGATATCTTGAGGAACGTGGGGCAAGAGTCGTATTCAACGAGGTGCAGCGCCAGTTCGCTATGCCTTTTGACACCGGCGATCTGGTGGAGCAATACCGGTTGTACACGTACCCCTACGACGTATTCGGGCGGATCAGGGACATCACCACCGAAGTGGAACAGCGGCAAATTGACGGGCTGATCCATTACACGCAGAGCTTCTGCTTCCGGCAGATTCAGGACTTAATCCTGCGGGAAAAGGTAAGGGTGCCGATTTTGACCCTGGAGGGGGACAAACCCCACCAGCTTGACGCCCGCAGCCGGATGCGCATCGATGCCTTTATTGAAATGTTGAGGTGAGCTGCTTGCTTTGTGGCCTGGATTTGGGCAGCCGCAGTGTCAAGGTAGCCCTCCTTGACGGTGGGCGCATCAGGGACACCCGAAAATTCAATACGATGGAGTTTTACCGGAAATACGGTCGCAAGGAAGACGGGCTTCTGGTAATTGATCTGCCCGCTTTAGGAATTTGCGGCGTGGACGGGGTTGTATCCACCGGGTACGGGCGGAACACAATCAGGGTCAAGGGGGCGGAAACGATCCCTGAGATCAAGGCTCACGTTGTTGGGGCGGTCTGGCAGACGGGAATCCAGGATTTTACCCTCCTCGATCTCGGCGGCCAGGACAGCAAAGTTGTCAAAGTCGAGGCGGGCCGGGTGGCAGATTTCTTGACAAATGATAAATGCGCTGCCAGTTCTGGCCGGTACCTGGAGAACATGGCGGCAGTCCTTGGGATCAGCTTGGAGGAACTGAGCCGGCACGGCAGCGACCCGGTCGAACTTAGTTCCACCTGCGCCATTTTCGGCGAGTCGGAACTGATTGGTCGGGTGGTAGAGGGTTACTCTCTGCCAAGGCTGGCGGCCGGTGTCAACTACACCATTTTCCGGCGCATCCAGCCCATGCTGCACCGGTTTCCTTCCCCGGTGATTGTATTTGTCGGCGGGGTGGCTCATAACGAGGCCCTGCGGGGCATCATCACCAGGGAAACAGGGGCGCGGGTGGTTATCCCGGAACACCCGCAGTTCAACGGGGCCATTGGCTGCTGCCTTCACGGAACGAAACGGAACGGAGACCTCGCCGTGCCCCCGGGTAAGCCGGCGGAAACCAACTGCGGCGGTTTATAAACAGCGTTATCGGCCATTCCCATAATGGGGGGGAATTATTTAATGAAGGAATTTCGCGTACTTTCGCCCACGGCCATCCTCGGCTACGGGTTCCCGGTTCAGTCATTCGCCAACGGCATGGACTGCAAACCGGACGTTATTGCCGTTGATGCCGGGTCGACTGATCCAGGGCCATACTACCTGGGGGCTGGCAAATCATTTACCGACAGGCAGGCTGTCAAGCGTGACCTTGCCATCATGCTCCAGGCCGGAATGGACTCCGGGATTCCGGTGATTGTGGGGACGGCGGGTGGCTCGGGAGCCAAACCGCACCTGGACTGGTGCCTGGACATCGTTATCGAGATTGCCCGTGAACATGACCTTCACTTTCGGATGGCAGTAATCCCCTCGGATTTTGACAAGGAATTGTTGACGGAACGGCTGCGGGTCGGTGCCATCAAGGTGCTGGAGCCGGGCAAACCTCTTACCGAAAAGGACATTCGAGAGAGCACAAGCGTGGTCGGGCAGATGGGAATGGAACCGGTAATGGAGGCCCTGGCTGCCGGGTCCCAGGTGGTGGTAACCGGTCGGTGTTACGACCCGGCCGTTTTTGCCGCTGCACCGGTGTTGGCAGGGTTTGACCGGGGGCTGGCTGTGCACATGGGCAAAATCCTGGAATGCGCCGCGATAGCGGCCACTCCGGGGAGCGGCAGCGACTGCATGATCGGGTACCTGCGGTCGGACCATTTCCTTTTGGAACCGCTGAATCCCACGCGCAAATGTACCACTACCTCCGTTGCCGCCCACACCTTGTACGAAAAGACGAACCCCTACCTGCTGCCCGGGCCGGGCGGCAGCCTTGACCTCCGTCAAACGAAATTCATCCAGGAGAGTGAAAACACGGTCCGGGTTTCCGGAAGCCGCTTTCTGCCGGCACCGGTTTATACGATAAAATTGGAAGGGGCCCGTAAGGTGGGGAACCGGGCTGTTTCCATTGCCGGAGCGCGTGACCCGGTGTTCATCAGGGAAATCGACACCATTCTGGCCGGCGTCCGCGACCGGGTGACTGACAACTTCAGCGATATTCCCCCGGGCACATTTCACCTGCTGTTTCATGTCTACGGCCGCAACGGAGTCATGGGGGAACTGGAACCAGTACAGGAAACCTGCTCCCACGAACTGGGGATTGTCATCGAGGCGGTGGCCCCCACCCAGAGAATGGCCAACACTATCTGCAGTTTTGCCCGGTCGACGATGCTTCATTACGGTTATCCGGGGCGGTTGGCTACAGCCGGGAATTTGGCGTTCCCCTATTCACCGTCTGACTTTGAGGCCGGGGAGGTCTACCAGTTCAGCATCCATCACCTGCTGGAGGTGGAAGATCCCACGGCGGCGTTCCCCATACAGTACCGGGAGGTTTAGCGGCAATACGGTCGGACGCGCTACGGCGAAAACCCCTTTCCACCCAGCGACTAAGAAGGGGCAAACCCCGTGCCCCTTTAGAGAGACAACGGAGGTATGTTGAATGCAAAAAGTCAACATCCGGGATCTGGCCGCAGTGATCCGGAGCAAGAACTCCGGCCCGTTTGAGCTGACCCTGGACATCATTTTTAAGGATGAGGAAACATACAACAAAGTAAAGGCCGCAAAGGCCATCACCCCGGAACTCATCGCCGGCTTGTACCGGGTCCCGGTCCGGGATGTGATCGCCTTTGTCGAGTTTGATCCGGCACAGGCCATCAAGGCCACCATCGTTCGCCCCCGGGCATCGGGGGATATCGGGGAGACTGACGTTTACGGCGCCCAGCAGCACGCTCCCCTGCTGGGGATCGAGATTCCTTGGGAAGAAGGGAATTAGGTTGCGTGAAATAACTGCCGGACAGGTCACATCACTGGTCAAGAGCCTGGCCCTAAAGGCGAACACGGTCATAGGCGCCGACATCCTGCAGGCTTTGAACGAGTCCAGGGGCCAGGAGGAATCCCCCCTTGGGCGCGAGGTGATCGACTGCCTTCTGGAAAACGCCGGGCTGGCCCGGGAAAAGGGGGTGCCTCTCTGTCAGGATACCGGTATGGCCGTGGTCTTCGTCAACCTGGGGCAGGACATCAGGATATCGGGTGGGGGGTTGGGAGAAGCTATCGAGGAAGGTATCCGGCAGGCATACGAGGAAGGCTATTTTCGCAAATCGATAGTCCGCGACCCTTTTGACCGGGTCAATACGGGAGACAACACCCCGGCGGTCATTCACTATGACCTCGTTCCCGGGGCCGAACTGGAAATTACGGTTGCCCCCAAAGGTTTCGGCAGTGAAAACATGAGCGCCCTCAAAATGTTGAAACCCGCCGACGGGCTGGAGGGGGTCAAGCGGTTCATCCTGGAGACCGTGGAACGGGCAGGTGCCAATCCCTGTCCCCCCATAATAGTGGGAGTTGGGGTTGGCGGCACCATGGAAAAAGCCGCATTTCTGGCGAAAAAAGCCCTGCTTCGGCCTGTTGACGCCCGGCATCCCCGGGAACAAATTGCCGCCTTGGAGCAGGAGGTGCTGGACCGGGTCAACCGGTTGGGGATCGGACCGCAGGGGTTTGGCGGAACCGTGACGGCTCTGGCGGTCAATTTCGAGGTATACCCGACCCATATTGCCGGACTGCCGGTCGCCGTCAATATTGCGTGTCACGCCAACCGGCATGCTGCCGGAAGGCTTTAGGAGGAGAAGCATGGAAAACAGGGTGCACATTGAGGCGCCGCTGGACAAATCGACGATTGCCAACCTGAGAGCCGGGGACAGCGTCCTCATCAGCGGCGTGGTTTTTACCGCCCGGGACGCGGCTCATCGGCGGATGGTTGACGCTCTGGCCCGGGGGGAAAGGCTGCCCGTCGACTGGCGGGACCAGGTGGTTTATTACGTGGGGCCATGTCCGGCCCGCCCCGGGGAAGTGATCGGCTCCGCGGGCCCCACCACCAGCGGCAGGGTTGATGCCTACACGCCGCAGCTGCTGGGACTGGGCTTGAAAGGAATGATCGGGAAGGGGGAGCGGTCCCCGGAAGTGGTCGCGGCCATGGTAAAGCGCGGGGCGGTTTACTTTGCCGCCATCGGCGGGTTGGGGGCTCTTATCGCTGACCGGATCCGGAAAGCGGATGTGGTGGCCTATCCTGATCTTGGCCCCGAGGCCATTTATCGGCTCGAACTGCAGGATCTGCCGGCAGTGGTGGCCATTGATGCCTGTGGCAATAACCTTTACCACGAAGGGAGAAACAGGTACCGCCGCCCGGTGGAGTTATGATAGAATAAAACTGGAAACAATATGGTAAGTATGGCAACTGGAATGGGGGGGACGTTTTTGGCTGTTACGGCAATTCACGAATACCTGATGCATGCTGTCTACTTTGCCCCCCGGGGGAAAAAAAGGTTACTCCTGTTGGGGGCGAACATTTCTCAACGGTATTTAAGCCCTCAGGACAAGTTAATCGGCCTTATCGGTGATGCCGGCGCCGGCAAGTCCCTTCTCATCCACGGCATGTTCCCCGGGCTGGAACTGACCAACGACGACGACGGAATCAATATCAGGCCCCTCCCAGTCTTCCGCGATGCGGACATGGGTAATTTCCGCTGTCACACCTACCACGTGGATGTAAGGTTTGAATCAGCGTTTATGGCGCTCTGGGAACTGGCGGAAGTGGTCAAGAAGGCGGTTATGAAAGGGCGGCGGGTGGTCGTCGAGCATTTCGAGATTATCTACCCGTTCCTGGAGATGAATGCGGAGGTTCTCATCGGCGTGGGGGAAGAGGTGATCGTCACCAGGCCCGGGGTTTTCGGGCCGGAACCGAGGGAGATCGCCGAAGTTGTTTTTGAATCCTTAAAATACCGGAAGATGGCCCACACTGCCGAGGATCTGACTGGGCTGATTCTGGCCGAGATGGGGATCAAAAAACCCGAAATCCATGGGGATATCAAACACGGTTTTGTCCTGGAATTCGATGAAAAGCCGGAGATTGACCTTGATGAAGTTGAACGGCGTGTGCTGGAACTGGTTCAGCAGGACCTCGTGGTTTGTTACCACGATGAGGAGCACATCAAGGTCGGCCAGCAGGCGTACGAATGTACCGGACCCCGGCTGCACATCGGGCGAACGGGTGAAATACAGGGGTTTTGTCTCCTTAAAGAGTTCAAATGGGATCCTATCCAGCGCCTGTACACGATTGCCGGTCTGGTGGGGCAGCCGCAAAACTGCCACCGGCAGCCGGAGGAGTCTAAACGCCTGGATCTGATTTCCGATCTGCATCCTAATGGTCATTGATATGCAGCAGTTCGTTAGCACAGAGGAGGAAGACTGAACTTGGAAAGAATCGATGGACGTGACAACAACCAATTGCGCCCGGTGAAAATTACCCGTGCTTACCTGAAACACGCCGAGGGTTCGGTTTTGATCGAGTTCGGGGACACGAAAGTAATATGCAGCGCCACTGTAGAGGAAAGAGTGCCCCCTTTTATGAAGGGTGAAGGTAAAGGGTGGGTGACGGCGGAATACTCGATGCTGCCCCGGGCCACGCAGGTGCGGACTCAACGGGAGGCGGCCAAAGGGAAAATCGGCGGGCGGACCCACGAGATTCAGAGATTGATCGGCAGGGCCCTCAGGTCAGTGGTTAACCTTACCGCCTTGGGGGAACGAACCATCTGGATTGACTGTGATGTCATTCAGGCCGATGGCGGGACTCGAACCGCATCCATTACCGGCTCGTTCGTAGCCCTCGTGGAGGCTCTGGCCAAGCTGAAACAAGCCGGCACCATCGCCAGGATTCCGGTTGTTGACTACCTGGCGGCAGTCAGCGTGGGAAAAGTAAACGGAGAAATCCTTCTCGATCTGAATTTTAGTGAGGACTCCAGCGCTGAGGTGGATATGAACGTGGTGATGACCGGGAGCGGCAAGTTCGTAGAGGTCCAGGGCACCGCCGAGGATTACCCCTTCAGCCGGGAAGAATTGGAGGGGCTTCTCCAGACCGCCGAAAGCGGGATCGGGCAGTTGGTTGAGGCCCAGAAGGACGCCCTCTCGGATATGGGGGACTTGAACCACGGCCCCGGAATGGCGGGTTAAGGGCCCGTGCGAGAGATACTGGTGGCCACCCGGAACGAAGGCAAGCTGAAAGAGTTTCGGGAACTTTTGGCCGGTCTGCCCCTAAAAGTTTTGTCGGCGGGGGAGTTTCCCTACATACCGGAAGTGGAGGAAACGGGGGACACATTTGCCGATAACGCCAGGCTCAAGGCCGAAACCATGGCCCGAGTCACGGGTCTGATCACGGTTGCCGACGATTCCGGCCTTGAGGTTGACGCCCTGCAGGGGCTTCCCGGAGTGCGGTCGGCTCGTTTTGCCGGGGAACCAAAAGATGACGGACGTAATAATGAAAAACTTTTAGCACTGCTCCAGGGAGTCCCCTCGGAAAAACGGACGGCCAGATTCCGCTGTGTGCTGGCCATTTCTGTTCCCGGGGGGGAAACGTACCTTTCCGAAGGAACCTGCGAGGGCCATATCGGTTTTTCTCCCCGGGGGATCCATGGATTCGGTTATGACCCGCTTTTTGTTGTTCCTCAGTTTGGCCGTACCTTTGCCGACCTCGCCCCGGAAGAGAAGAACCGGATCAGCCACCGGGGTGTGGCCTTGAAAAAAGCCGGAGAGATCGTACGGCGGCTCGTTACCCCAAGCGAAAACAGAATTGATGTCGACCGGTGATGAGGCAGCGGCGGTAAATCACGGTCAGGGGAATATGCATATAATAGAACAGAATAACCGGCGCAGTTATGGGGAAAACCGGAACAACGCACCGTGTTCGTTCATCTGCCGGAGGGTTCTGGGGGTGAGGGGTTTGAGGATTGGGGTGATCAGCGACACGCACGGCAGGCTGGCCCCCGGAAGAGAAGCCGTGTCTCTCATGGGGGATATCCAGTTCTTGATCCATGCCGGTGATCACTATCACGATGCCTTAATTTTGGGCCAGGAATTTCAGCTTCCGATCACCGCGGTCGTAGGGAACTGCGATCCCGGTGTGAATGGGCCAAAGGAGGAACTAATCGAGGCGGGTGGTGTCCGCATCCTGGTCACGCACGGTCATCTGTTCCGGGTCAAATCGGGGCTGCTCAACCTCTATCTGAGGGCCCGGGAGTTAGGGGTGGAAATGGTCATCTTCGGCCATACCCATGTCCCCGAGATTGAATTCTACGACGGCGTTTGCCTTTTTAACCCGGGGAGCGCGTCACTGCCCCGGCATGGCCGGGCGCCTACATTTGGCGTCCTGGAGATCGAGGCCGGAAAGCCAGTGCCGAGAATTATCAACCTTGAGTGAGCCTTATTGGGGAAAGGGATTGCCTTTTTCCCCGGCCTTCCGCTATAATAAAATATACGGAGTTCCGGGGGATCTGGCGTATTTGACACTGAACCCGGCCCCATGGTATACTTACTTTTGTCGGTTTGTCGGGGCGTAGCGCAGCTTGGTAGCGCACTTGGCTTGGGACCAAGGGGTCGGGGGTTCAAATCCCTTCGCCCCGACCATTCGTTTAAAGCCCCGCAGCGGGGAATCTTACAGGCCGTTACCGGGAATAATTTTAAAAAGCGTATTCAAGCGGGTGTAGCTCAATGGTAGAGCCCTAGCCTTCCAAGCTAGTCACGTGGGTTCGATTCCCATCACCCGCTCCATTTATGTTTGCGGCAGAGATTTTCGACCTCTGTTTGGCATTGGGCTGTTGCAGCCGCGAACCAAAAGGAAGATGCGCCTGTAGCTCAGGTGGACAGAGCAACGGACTTCTAATCCGTGGGCCGGGGGTTCGAGTCCCTCCAGGCGCGCCAGTAAACATAAGCCTTCCTGGAACTTCCGGGAAGTTTTTTTATCACCCAACGAAAAACGTCCGCGCCTGATGTGGTACAAATGGTAAGGGAAGTGCCGGTGGTCGGGGGCATATCTGGAAGGGCTTCTCACTTGACATGGCTCCTCCGGTTTGCTATTATTGTTGGTGCAGGTTTACATGGTGGGTGTAGCTCAGGTGGCTAGAGCACCAGATTGTGGCTCTGGGGGTCGTGGGTTCAAGTCCCATCATCCACCCCAACCTTACAATTTGCGCCCGTAGCTCAGTGGATAGAGTTACGGACTTCGAATCCGGAGGCCGCAGGTTCGAATCCTGCCGGGCGCGCCATTTTTGTCAATCTCCAGTTCGATACCGTTGGGGCGTAGCCAAGTCGGTAAGGCACGGGACTTTGACTCCCGCACGCGTAGGTTCGAGTCCTGCCGCCCCAGCCAATAAAGTATTCTTGTGGGCGAGCGGGCGTGGCGGAACTGGCATACGCGCTAGACTTAGGATCTAGTGAGTTCACACTCTTGGGAGTTCGAGTCTCCCCGCCCGCACCAAAAATATATATGCGGAAGTAGCTCAGTGGTAGAGCATCGCCTTGCCAAGGCGAGGGTCGCGGGTTCGAATCCCGTTTTCCGCTCCATGACAGCAACACCCCGGCGGGCGCCGGGGTTGTTTTTATAAGAGGCATCTGTATCCTGGATTAGAAAATAATTGCAGGAAATGCAACTTTGCTGTAGAATAACAAACTGAGGCAGCTGTGCGGCACGGGGGTTATTGTATTTCTATTTCCTGGATAAACTAACGTGGTACGATCAGTTGTAAGCATTCATATACTTATAAGAACAGGGGGATCATAAATGAAGGCAAATCTGGAAAGAATAGAGAAAAACCAAGTTGCTTTGGAAGTTGAAATAGAAGCAGCACGGTTCGAAAAAGCCTTGGACCAAGCTTACAGGCGGGTCGTACAGAAAGTGAACATTCCGGGGTTCCGTAAGGGCAAGACTCCCAGGAAAATACTAGAAGCTCGTTTCGGCATCGAGATCCTCCTGGAAGAAGCTCTGGATATTATCCTGCCGGAAGCTTACAGTGAAGCCGTCGAAAAAACCGAAATCGACCCGATTGACCAGCCCAAGATTGACCTGGTAAAGGCCGAAGCCGGGGAACCTCTTGTGTTCAAAGCAACGGTTGAAGTGAGACCGGAAGTGGAACTGGGGCAGTACAAGGGGCTGGAACTGACCAAGAAGATAACTGAGATTAACGAACAACAGGTTGACAACTACCTGGAAATACTGCAGCGGAGACACGCGAAGCTGATCACACTCGAAGAGGGAACCGTCGCCGACGGGGATCTGGTAAGCATGGATTTCACGGGAATGATCGATGGGGTGCCGTTCCCGGGTGGGGAAGGCAAGGATTACTCCCTGATGATCGGATCCGGGACATTTATCCCCGGGTTTGAGGAGCAGTTGATTGGGATTTCTCTCGGTGAGGAGAAGGAGATTAGCGTTACTTTCCCGGCAGACTACCATGTGGATGATCTGGCAGGCAAGGACGCCACCTTCAAAGTGGCCATCAAGGGCTTGAAGCGGAAAGAACTCAGCCCCATTGACGATGAGTTTGCCAAGGATGTCAGCGAGTTTGAAACCCTGAAGGAATTAAAGGAATCTGTAGCGAATAGATTAAAGCAGATAAGCGAAGCTAAAGGCGATAGGGAACTGCAGAACAATGCTGTAGTCAAAATTGCGGAAACTTCCTCGGTGGATCTTCCCAAGGTACTTATCGAACGCCGGACCGACACCCTGATCGACAATCTGGCCGACCGCCTCGCCCAACAGGGCCTGACCGTGGAGAAGTATGTGGAACTCGTAAAGACTACCATGGAGCAGCTGCGAGAGGATTTCCGCCCCGAGGCGGAGCAGTCAGTCAAGGTTGATCTGGTGCTGGGAGCCATAGCCAAAGCGGAAGGCCTCACGGTAACGGAAGAAGAACTGAATGAAGCGGTAGTCAAGCTGGCGGAAGGCGCCCAGAAATCGCTGGAAGAACTACGTCAGAATTTAGCCCAGCAGGGCGTTCTTTCCTCCCTCAGGGGATCCATATTAATGGAAAAGGCCGTCGACTTTCTGATAAGTGAGGCTAAAGTGACCGAAGAAGTCGTATCACCTGATGAAGAGGCAAAGGGTGACCAGGCTGGTGCGGCGGAGCAGGCGGAGGGCCAGCCCGGTGGCGAGGATAAGGAAGTAGAGGTTGTTGCCGACGACCAATAGCCGTGGAACGGCTCGGTAAAATAAAATCGTGCTGTATGGAAAAATATATCCGGCTGCGTGGATATATTTTTCTTAACTAGAGAGAATACAGACGTTATTAAATCTGAAGGTTGGTGATGATGCCATGTCCTATTTGGTGCCAATGGTTGTGGAACAGACGAATCGTGGTGAAAGGGCTTATGACATTTACTCGAGGCTTCTCAAGGACCGGATTATTTTTATCGGCAGCCCCATTGACGATCATGTATCCAACCTGGTAATTGCGCAGCTCCTCTTTTTGGAGGCGGAAGACCCGGACAAGGATATTTTCATTTATATTAACAGCCCGGGAGGATCTATTACCGCCGGTCTGGCCATCTATGATACAATGCAGTATGTGAAGCCGCACGTGGCGACCATTTGCGTTGGAATGGCGGCGAGTATGGGGGCGTTTCTCCTGGCTGCCGGAGCGCCGGGTAAGAGATCGGCCACGCCAAATGCCGAAGTCATGATCCATCAACCGCTTGGTGGGGCCCAAGGTCAGGCGACAGATATTGAAATCCACGCCCGCCGGATAGTGGCAATGAAGGAAAGACTGAATAAGATACTTGCCGACAGAACGGGGCAGCCGCTTGACCGGATCGCCGCAGACACCGAGCGCGACTTTTTCATGACTTCCCATGAAGCAAAGGATTATGGTATCATTGATGAGGTGATCTCGAGCAGAGAGTTGCAGTCGAAGTAGTCTAGCTCTCGAGAGAGGTGATAACATGTACAAGTTTGGGGATGAGAAGGGGCAACTGAAGTGTTCTTTTTGCGGCAAACTGCAGGATCAGGTGAAGAAACTTGTAGCTGGACCTGGTGTCTATATCTGTGACGAGTGCATCGAACTGTGCAACGAGATCATCGAGGAAGAACTGAACGAAGAAGTCGGGTTTGAACTTGGTGACATTCCCAAACCCAAGGAGATCAAGGAAATCCTGGACCAGTACGTCATCGGTCAGGAGAAAGCCAAGGTGGCGCTGTCGGTAGCGGTTTATAATCACTACAAGCGCATCAACCTGGGCATGAAGATTGACGATGTGGAACTGCAGAAGAGCAACATTGTCATGCTCGGTCCCACCGGAAGCGGCAAGACCCTGTTGGCCCAAACCCTGGCCCGGATTCTCAACGTTCCGTTTGCAATTGCCGATGCGACCTCTCTTACCGAAGCCGGATATGTCGGTGAGGATGTCGAGAATATCCTGTTGAAGCTGATCCAGGCCGCCGACTTTGATGTGGAAAAGGCGGAAAAGGGAATTGTCTATATTGACGAGGTTGATAAGATTGCCCGCAAGTCGGAAAACCCGTCGATTACCCGAGATGTGTCCGGGGAAGGAGTCCAGCAGGCCTTATTGAAAATTCTGGAGGGGACCGTGGCCAGCGTACCGCCCCAGGGCGGACGCAAACACCCTCACCAGGAATTCATCCAGTTGGATACGACCAATATCCTGTTCATCTGCGGTGGCGCCTTTGATGGCGTAGACAAGATTATCCAGAACCGGATTGGGCAGAAGGTAATGGGGTTTGGGGCTCAGATCCAGGGGAAGGGTGAGAAAAGAATCGGCGAGATCTTGGAACAGATCATGCCGGTCGATCTACTAAAATATGGTCTGATTCCCGAGTTTGTCGGCAGACTGCCGATAATCGTCACCCTGGACGCCCTTGATGAGAAGGCCTTGATCCGGATCCTGACTGAGCCAAGAAACGCTCTAGTCAAGCAGTACCAGAAATTCTTCGAACTCGACGGGGTAACTCTGGAGTTCAAGGATGAAGCGCTGACAGGCATCGCCAAGGAAGCGATCAAGCGCAATACCGGCGCTCGGGGGTTAAGGGCGATACTGGAAGAGGCAATGCTGAACGTCATGTACGACATCCCGTCCCGGTCTGATGTGAGCAAGTGTGTGATTACCCGGGAGGTAATCCAGACCAAGGAAGAGCCCCTGCTGGTCACCGTGGAACGGAAGAAAAAGAAAAAGGAAGAAACGGCATAGCCGGGAAACAGAGCAAAAGAGGGCGGTTGACGCCCTCTTTCCATTTGATTAAAAGCTAGATGGCCTGGACATAATAGCAGGGACAGCGCTTCCAGGGAAGGAGCTGACCCGGAATGACCGACTTTCTCACAGGGATTGGCGGCTTTCTTAGCTTTGTCCAGATTTTTTTTGCCATTGTCATCGGGCTCTACTTCTGGAACCTGCTGAAAAGCCAGCAGGGAAATAAGGTTGCCGTGGAAAAGGAATCGCGCAAGGAAATGGAGAAACTCCAGCGCCTGCGTCGCATATCGTTAACCGAACCTCTATCAGAGAAGACCCGGCCGACGAGGTTCGAGGAAATCATCGGCCAGGAGGAAGGGATCAAGGCCCTGATGGCGGCCCTTTGCGGTCCCAACCCCCACCACACTATAATCTATGGCCCCCCCGGAGTGGGAAAGACAGCTGCGGCCAGGCTGGTCCTGGAACATGCTAAAGCCAACACCAACTCCCCCTTTGGCGAGGCGGCCAAGTTTGTAGAGATTGACGCCACCATCGCTCGTTTTGATGAGCGAGGGATCGCCGACCCGCTGATCGGTTCCGTGCATGACCCGATTTACCAGGGGGCGGGGCCCCTGGGGATGGCCGGGATTCCGCAGCCCAAGCCGGGTGCGGTCACCAAGGCACACGGCGGGGTTCTCTTCATCGATGAAATCGGCGAACTGCATCCGATTCAGATGAACAAGCTCCTGAAGGTTCTGGAGGACCGAAAGGTGTTTCTGGAGAGCGCCTATTACAGCCCGGAAGACAACAATATCCCCAGCCATATCCACGATATGTTTCAGAATGGGCTGCCGGCCGACTTCCGCATGGTAGCGGCGACCACGAGGATGCCGCAGGACATCCCTCCCGCAATTCGCTCCCGGTGCCTGGAAGTGTATTTCCGGCTCCTGCTGCCTGGCGAAATCGGCGTGATCGCTGCCAATGCGGCCCGCAAGATTAATTTCTTGATGGGCGAGGACGCCATTGAGGTGATCAAGAAATATGCGACCAACGGCCGCGAAGCGGTGAATATCGTTCAGATTGCCGCAGGCCTGGCCATCACGGCTGGAACCAGCAGCATCAAAGTGGAAGATGTGGAATGGGTCATCCACAGCGGGCAGTACATCCCCAGGCCGGAGAAAAAGGTTCCCCCCCATCCGATGGTGGGCGTGGTCAACGGGCTTGCCGTTTATGGGCCCAACATGGGTACTGTCCTTGAGGTCGAGGTAACGGCCATGCCGGTGGCCAGGGGGCGGGGGAAACTGATCGTTACGGGGGTCGTCGAGGAAGAAGAAAGCGGTCAGGGCGGCAAGACCATCCGCCGTAAAAGCATGGCCAAAGGGTCAGTGGAGAATGTACTGACAGTGCTGCGATCCTACCTTGGAGTTGACCACCGCAATTATGACATTCATGTCAATTTCCCCGGGGGGACGCCCATCGACGGGCCATCGGCGGGGGTGACGATTGCCGCCGCCATCTATTCGGCCGTGATGAATGTCCCGGTGGATAACACTGTGGCCATGACAGGCGAACTGTCCATTCGTGGCACCGTTAAACCTATCGGTGGTATCGTGGCCAAGGTGGAGGCAGCCAAGCATGCCGGCGCCAAAAAAGTGATTATTCCCCGTGAGAACTGGCAGGAGATGTTCCGGGATATCGGCATTGAAGTTGTTCCCGTGGACCGGGTGGAGGAAGTTATTTCACAATGTCTGGTCCGCGAGGTGATAAAAGTGGTACCGGAGATAATACCCCAGGTGGAAATTTTGTCGGCTTCAACAATGTAAATCCCAGGATCAGATAAGGCGCTTGCTGGTAGAACCCGGCAAGCGTTCTGGTTTTTCACGGGGTTGCGGTAACAGAAGTTTTAGTAGTAGAATATAATTGTGCGGAAAAGTAATCAGCACCAGAGGAGGTGGGTACCAGTGGCTGAACAAGAACCGAAACGGGAGCGCCAATTGCGAGTTATGCCTCTCCTTCCTCTCCGGGGCATTCTTGTCTTTCCCTACATGGTCATTCATCTTGATGTGGGCCGTGAAAAATCCGTCAGCGCGATCGAAGAAGCCATGATCCAGGAACGGGAAATTTTTCTGGCCACACAAAAAGAAGCTCAAACCGATGATCCGACCGAGGATGACATCTATAACGTAGGGACGATTGCGGAAATCAAGCAACTGCTGAAACTGCCCGGTGGCACCATCCGGGTCCTGGTGGAAGGGCTTGCCCGGGCCAGAATCATGGATTATGTTACTTGTGAACCATATTTAAAAGTCGAAGTGGAAGCATTTCCGGAGCCAACGGAAAAGAATGCTGAAATCGAAGCCTTGATGCGCAGCCTGGTGAACCAGTTTGAGCAGTATGTCAAGATGAGCAAAAAGATTCCGCCGGAAACGGTAGTGTCTGTGGTTACCCTTGATGAACCAGGCCGGCTGGCGGACATCATTGCTTCCCACCTGGCCCTCCGCATCCCTGACAAACAGGCTATTCTGGAAGCCATTTCGGTTAAGGCCCGCCTGGAAGCCCTTTGCGGCATCCTGGCCAAGGAAATGGAGATCCTGGAGCTGGAGCGGAAGATCAACATCAGGGTCCGTAAGCAGATGGAAAAAACCCAGAAGGAGTACTACCTCAGGGAACAGATGAAGGCCATCCAGAAGGAGTTGGGAGAGAAGGACGAGCGGGTAGCCGAAGGGGAAGAGTACCGCGATAAAATCACCAAGGCCAACCTGCCCAAAGAGGTCGAGGAAAAGGCCCTCAAAGAAGTTGAACGCCTGGAAAAGATGCCGCCGATGGTAGCGGAAGCGGTTGTTGTCCGCAATTACCTGGATTGGCTGGTGGCTCTTCCATGGACAAAACACACCAAAGACCGCTTGAATATCGATATGGCCGAGAAGGTTCTTAACGAGGACCATTACGGCCTGGAAAAGGTTAAAGAGCGGATTCTGGAATATCTGGCCATCCGGCAGTTGGCCAAAAAAATGAAAGGACCCATCCTTTGCTTTGTGGGTCCGCCCGGTGTTGGTAAGACGTCTCTGGGCAAATCGGTAGCCAGGGCACTAGACCGGAAGTTTGTCCGGATTTCCCTTGGAGGGGTTCGCGATGAAGCGGAAATTCGGGGGCACCGGCGCACCTATGTGGGCGCCCTCCCGGGCCGGATCATCCAGGGGATGAAGACGGCGGGTTCCCGGAACCCCGTTTTTCTCCTTGACGAAGTGGACAAGATGAGTCAAGATTTCCGGGGAGATCCCGCTTCCGCGCTGCTGGAAGTGCTCGATCCGGAACAGAATCATGCCTTCAGCGACCACTATGTTGAAATTCCGTTTGACCTGTCCCAGGTGATGTTTATTACCACGGCCAATGCCCAGCATAATATTCCCAGGCCTTTGCTTGACCGGATGGAAGTTATCTACTTGAGCGGTTATACGGAAGAGGAAAAGGTGAAGATCGCTCAATTGCACCTGATCCCCAAGCAGCTCAAGGAGCACGGCCTGACGACCAAGCAGTTGGATATCTCCGAGAACGCCCTTCGTCGAATTATCCGGGAGTACACCCGGGAGGCGGGGGTGAGGAACCTGGAGCGGGAAATTGCTGCGGTCTGCCGGAAAACGGCCAAAGAAATTGTGCAGAAGAAAACCAAGCAGATTAAGGCGACCACCCAAACCGTGGACACATTCCTTGGGATCCCCCGCTTCCGGGTTGGCGAAGCGGAAAAGGAGAACGAGGTTGGCGTTGTCACAGGGTTGGCGTGGACCGAATCTGGCGGAGATGTACTGGCGATCGAAGTGGCGATCTTGAAAGGAAAAGGCAATCTTACCCTGACCGGCAAGCTTGGCGAGGTAATGCGCGAGTCGGCACAGGCGGGTTACAGTTATGTGCGGTCCCGTTCCGCCGAATTGGGGATAGATGAGAGCTTTTACGAGAAATGGGATTTTCACATTCATGTCCCCGAAGGGGCCATCCCCAAAGACGGCCCATCGGCCGGCATTACGATGGCTACGGCGTTAACATCTGCTCTCACCAGCCGGTTAGTCCGTAAAGACGTGGCCATGACCGGGGAGATTACACTGAGAGGGCGGGTGCTGCCCGTCGGCGGCATTAAAGAAAAGGTTCTGGCTGCGCACCGGGTCGGCATTAATACGGTTATCCTGCCCAAGGATAATCGCAAGGACTTGGAGGATGTGCCGCCAACGGTTAGGCGGAAATTGGATTTCGTTTTTGTGGAACACATGGACGAAGTGCTCGATCAGGCTTTCATTAGGAGGACGCCCATTTCGCCAGTGACGGACGTGATCACTGCCGGAACTGCGGGGGAACCGGGTAGAAACAAGTGGCCGGAATCGCCCAATTTGAGCAACTGATCGGGAGCGATAGGCACGGCGCGAAGGAATTTCCGGAAGTAAGTGCTTACTGGCGCCCAAGAGTCGGTGTCAGCGGGAAGGATTTTTGGTTTGCGGGAGCCGCACTGAAGCTTGGAGGATGCCGGATGACTTGTAGGAGTTGTGATGGGGAAAGGGCCGACTGCCCTAACCGGGCCTTAAACAACGAAGGGTGTACCTGCCCGAAGACAGAGTGCATCTATCATGGGATTTGTTGCCTGTGTGTAGCGGCTCATCGCGGAAAAGGTGAAACCCCCAAGTGCTTCAAATAATACAGTGCCGGGTCCCAGCTTGGGTACCCGGCATTTTTGTATAGTTTGCGAAAGGAGGGGTTGTTCACTAACAATAAAAACGTTATAATGCAATTAAGTAATATCGAACTGAATGTTTGACTGGATATGCTGGACAGAAGGGGAACAATTGGATAAGGGGGAACTACGGTGCGAAACGAAATGTGGAACAAGGCCGTGGAGTTTCACGGACACGCCTGCCCCGGCCTGGCAATCGGTTTCCGGGCCGCGGAAGCAGCTCTTGATAGACTTAGCAGCAAGCGCGACATTGACGAGGATATACTGGTCATCTGTGAAACGAAAAACTGTGCGGTTGACGCGATCCAATTGCTGACCGGGTGCACGCTGGGGAAAGGGAATCTGTTCTTACGCGACCATGGCAAAAACGTTTTTACTTTTGCCCGGCGGGCTGACGGCGATGCCGTCAGGGTGGCCCTTCGGTTCGGGTCCATGCCGGTGGAGCCCGGAATACAGGAACTGCGCCAAAAGGTTCAAGCAGGGCGGGCCACACCGGATGACCGCGCCCGACTGAGAGAAGCAACCGAAAAAGTGATTCAATCCGTCCTAAGCCTCCCCGTGGAAGACCTGTTTACGGTCGAAGAGGATCGGATTGAGCTGCCGGCAAAGGCCGAAGTGTATGAAACCGTCCGCTGCGTCAAATGCGGCGAAGGTGTGATGCTTCCGCGGGCAGTCCGTACTGAAAGCGGTTTTCTGTGTCCCTCTTGTGCAAATAGCTAGTAGGCTTCTACATTACCACCACCTATAAAACCCGGTCAAGGCTGAAGAACAATAGTTCAGCCACCGGGTTTTCTTTTGCCGATTTGGGCCGAGTTGAAGTTGAATGGAAGTGCCCACGCTGGTAATGTATTTTGTTCAAGCTAATCAGATTGGAGCGGCGAACCGTCTGCCTCTACTTCCACCTTGGGGCCGCTCTTTAACTCCGAAACCAGCATGCCGGCGAGGACGAAGGCACAGCCGGTCAGGCCGCGTACGGTAAGAGATTCGCCCAGAAGGAGATAGCCGAACATGAGGGCAAATACGGGCTCCATGGTCAGGATGATGGCGGTCCGGGTGGGGGACGTGAATTTCTGCATGTAGTTCTGGATCAAGAAGGCCAGCGAGGTTGCCGGAATGGCAGTAATCAGAAGGCCGACCCAGACAGCCTCGTTGAAACGACGTGGAGTTGGTTCGGAAATGACACCAAGCAGACCGCTGGCGACGGCAACGGTCCCGATCTGAACCACAGCCAGGAGGACCGTGTCAAACCGGGGGGCGTAACGCCCGACAAGCATGATGTGGAGAGCGTAGGCGACAGCACAGCCCAGGACCAGCAGGTCACCCTGATTCAGGGTGAAATTGTCTCCCAGGGATAACAGCCCCAGACCAATTGTGGCTGCCGCCACGCCGAGGGCGGCAAAAAGGGTTGGCGGCTTTCGAGTGATAAAAATCGAAAGGATAGGCACCAGCACAACACTCAAGCCGGTGATAAACCCGGCGTTCGATGCCGTGGTGAACTGCAACCCGAAGGTCTGAAAAGCGTATCCGGCGAACAGGAACAGCCCAATGAGGAGGCCGGCCAGAAGGGTGGGCCCATTCAGGTTCTTCCACCGTCGGCAATAGACCAGGCCCAGGAACGCAAAGGCGATGCCAAACCGGAGGGTGACAAACATGAATGGGGTGATGCCGGTGAGGGCGTTCTTGACTGACACAAAGGTCAGTCCCCAGATCAGGGCTACCATCAACATGGCCAGGTCAGCTTTGATCTGACGTGACCTCAGGGATCCAGCGGGGTCTTCCTTCAACTTCTAATCCAACTCCATTCGGGCCACACCACTCGGCAAACTTATCTCTATTCTTCCACAAGGGGTTAAGGGCGTCAAGGACAAGAAGGCGGAATGATTACCGGGGTGTAGTTGACAGTCCGTGGCTTGCCTGAGATGGCGGCCCCGTGGCGGCATAACCGGACGTGAAAGGGCATATTTAATAGAAGTAATAAGAATTATTTGGCGTTGAATCCGTGTGGGGAGGCAGCGTTTTGGGGAAGTTGGGGCTTTGAGCGTGTGGGTAACGTGAGGCCGGGTAATATAGGGGGTGGTCGAGTGTTTCGCCAATGGTTTATGCCGATAGGTTCCGGTCCGGCGTCCGGGGTCAACTTCCGGGCGATCACCAAAGGTGTCTTTTCCGGCTTAACGGTACTGGCCGTGGGAACTGCGGCCGGAATGGTCTGGTTTGTGAAGGCGGCAGACGGGAAGGAGTACTTTATGTCCGGGCTCAGCACCTTACTGCTGCTGTTGAGCTTTCTGGTTGGCGGCTTTGCAGCGGGGGTGGCTGGCATGGGCAAAGGGTTGGCCCATGGTGCTGGGGCGGGGATTGGCCTGGGGATTCTAGCCATAATCATTTCCGGGCAGTTGTTCCCGGAGGCGGTATCTCCCGGGGGGGCCATGGTTCGGATCGCCCAGGCGGCTGTTTTGTCCGGAATGGGGGGGTATGCTGCCTCTGTTTTTGGGAAACGGGGGAGCAGGAACCGTCCCCGGCTCGCCTACCCTTACCCGGGGACTGCCAGCCCCAAAGGTATTATCCGGTACAAGCGGGGGCGCAAGTGATAGGAGTAGTTGAGCAGGTGGGCATAATATGCTAAAATGAAGAAAAACATAGTGAGCAAAGACTGTGAAGGGCAGGAGTAGCTCCCACCTACCGCCAGAGAGGAAGGCCCCTGGTTGAAAGGCCTTTCGGAACAGGGAGAGTGAAAGTCGGCCTGGAGACGCCGGGGTGAACTGAGTAGGCCCGGCCGGCAGCCCCGTTACCGGCACTAGAGAACCCCAATCCTGCAAACGGTTCAGGTTGGGGGAAAAAGGTGGTACCGCGGAAGATTAACCCCTTTCGTCCTTTTGGGCGAAGGGGGTTTTGGCTTGTAGTTAGAAGCGTTGGGAGGCGATAAACTTGTCGGGAAAAACCATTCCCACCACTTACGATCCCAAAATCGTAGAAAACAAATGGTACGAGTACTGGGTTGAGCGCAACAATTTTCATGCCGAAGTCAACCCGGACAAAGATCCGTTCTGCATTGTGATTCCCCCGCCGAACGTGACCGGTTCCCTGCATCTCGGTCACGCCCTGGATAATACCCTTCAGGACATTCTGATCCGGTTTCGGCGGATGCAGGGTTTTGAGACTCTTTGGGTTCCTGGAACCGACCATGCCGGGATCGCTACCCAGGCCAGGGTGGAAGAACACATATCCCGGGAGGGGCTGTCCAAGTATGATCTGGGGCGGGAGAAGTTTCTGGAACGGGTCTGGGATTGGAAGGAACAATACGGCAGCCGCATTATTGAGCAGTTGAAGCGGCTGGGGACGTCCTGCGACTGGGAGCGGACCAGGTTCACCATGGACGAAGGCTGTTCCCGTGCCGTCCAGGAAGTGTTCGTCCGCCTCTATGAAAAGGGGCTTATTTACCGGGGTAACTACATCATCAACTGGTGTCCCAAATGCCACACGACCATTTCCGACATTGAGGTCGAGCACGAGCCGCGGGCGGGCAAACTTTACTACGTGAGATACCAAATCAAGGGATCGGACGAATTCATCACTGTGGCCACCACCCGACCGGAAACGATACTGGGTGATACAGCGGTGGCCGTCAACCCCGACGATCGCCGGTACCGCAGCCTGGTGGGCAAGACCGCCATCCTTCCGGTGGTGGGGCGAGAGATTCCGATTATTGCCGACTCTTATGTTGATATGGAGTTTGGCACCGGGGCGGTCAAGATCACCCCGGCGCACGACCCGAACGATTTTGAGATCGGGTTGAGGCACAACCTTCCCAGGGTTCTGGTGATCAACAAGGATGCCACCATGAACGAAAACGCCGGCAAATTTGCCGGGATGGACCGGTACGAGTGCCGGGAGGCCCTTGTGGGCGATCTGCGGGAACAAGGGCATCTCGTCAAAATTGAGGAGCACGAACATGCGGTAGGCCAGTGCTACCGTTGTGACACAGTCGTGGAACCGCTCGTTTCGCAGCAGTGGTTTGTCAAGATGAAGGACCTGGCGGAGCCGGCGATTCAAGCCGTCCGGGAAGGCCAGACCCGGTTTATCCCCGAACGGTTCACCAAGGTCTACCTGGCGTGGCTGGAGAATATTCGTGACTGGTGCATCTCCCGGCAGCTCTGGTGGGGGCACCGGATTCCGGTTTGGTACTGCCAGGAGTGCGGTGAGTTGGTCTGCCGCAAAGACGAACCGGTCTTGTGCCCGGCCTGCGGCCATGACCAACTGGTGCAGGACCCGGATGTCCTGGACACCTGGTTCAGTTCTGCCCTTTGGCCGTTTTCCACCCTGGGGTGGCCTGATCAAACCCCGGAATTGGAGTACTTCTACCCCACATCGGTGCTGGTCACCGGCCGGGATATCATCTTCTTCTGGGTGGCCAGGATGATTTTCATGGCTCTGGAGTTCATGGACGAGGTTCCCTTCCGGGAGGTGTTTATCCATGGCCTGGTTCTTGATTCCCTGGGCCGGAAGATGAGCAAATCCCTTGGGAATGGCGTCGACCCGATTGAGATCATCGATCAGTACGGGGCGGACACCCTGCGATTCATGCTGATTACAGGCAACACACCGGGGAACGATCTTCGGTTTCACTTCGAGCGGTTGGAAGCAGCCCGGAATTTTGCCAACAAGATCTGGAATGCGTCCCGGTTTGTGATGTTGAATCTGGAAGATTACCGACCGGAGGAAGCCGAGCCGGTTCTGTCCGTTGCCGACCGCTGGATGATCTCCCGGTTCAACAAGGTCGCTTTCGAGGTGACGCGGCTGATGGAGAAATACGAGTTGGGAGAAGCCGCCCGCAACCTTTACGATTTCATCTGGGGCGAGTTTTGCGACTGGTACATCGAACTGGTGAAACCCGGCCTGTACGGCAAGGAAGATGAAACTCGGAAGGTAACGGCCCAGCATGTGTTGAGCAGCACCCTTGCCGATATCATGCAGCTTTTGCACCCGTTTATGCCGTTCATCACCGAGGAAATCTGGCAGCACCTTCCCCATGAAGGTGCGACCATCATGCGGGCTTCGTGGCCTAAGGCGCGGCCCGAATTGTTTGACGACGAGGCGGAATCAATTATGTGCCTGGTAATGGACGTGATCAAGGCCATTCGCAACATCAGGGCGGAAATGGGCGTGCCCCCGGGGAAAAAGGCCGAGGTGGTCCTGGTAGCCGGAACCGAGGCCAACCGGTCTGTCTTAGAGACTGGGCTGCGGTACATTCAGTCCCTGGCCGGTGCCGCGGAGGTGGAGACCCACCTGACCCTGCGCCAGAAACCTGCCCAAGCGGCGGCAGCGGTGGTGGCAGGTGTGGAAATCTATCTACCTCTGAAAGGCCTGATTGACCTCGATAAAGAGATCGAACGGCTGGAGAAAGAAGTCACTGCCTTGGACAAAGAGCTTTTCCGGGTGCAGGGGAAACTGAACAACGATGGGTTCCTGGCCAAAGCGCCGGCGGAGGTGGTGGCCAAGGAACGGGACAAAGAAGCCGACTTTTTGGCCAAGAAGGAAGCTTTGGGACAGCGGCTGGCAACACTGAAAGGTTGAGTTCGACCGATCCCGGGCGATGATTGAGGAGGAGCGGCAATGAATTACCAGGAGGCAATGGACTACCTGACGAACCTGACAACATTCGGGTTTAACTTTGGGTTGGAACGGATTACCCACCTGCTTGAGGTATTGGGGAACCCGCACTACCGGTTGAGGGTGATCCACGTCGGTGGTACGAACGGCAAGGGCTCCACTTCAATGATGATCAGTGAGATCCTGAAGGCGGCCGGGTTCAAGGTGGGCCTGTTCACTTCGCCGCACCTGCACAGCTATACCGAGCGGACCAAAATTAACGGGCGGGAAATCATGCCGGAGCGAATTGCGGAGTTGATTACACGGCTGGAACCGGTCCTGGAACAGATGGTTGCTGACGGTTTCGAACACCCAACCGAGTTCGAGGTTGACACCGCCCTGTCGCTCCTCTATTTCGCTGAGGAGAATGTCGATATGGTTGTCCTGGAGGTGGGACTGGGCGGGAAAATAGACTCCACCAACGTAGTCACTCCTTTGGTGTCGGTAATTACCAATGTGGCCATGGACCACATGGACTATCTGGGTCAGACCTTGACGGAGATTGCCACCATCAAGGCCGGGATCATCAAACCCAATGGCTTTGCGATCACAGCTTCGGACAGGCCGGAAGTACTTGCGGTAATTGAGGAAACGTGCCGCCGCCAGAAGGCCACCCTGGTCCGGGTGGGTAAAGAGATTATCTGGGAGACGGGGGAAGCGTCTACAGAGGGACAAGCCTGCAGAGTGCTCACTCCCCTGCAGACCTATGACTTGCGGCTGCAGCTCCTGGGCCGGCACCAGGTGATCAACGCCGCCACGGCCGTCGGAGCCGTGGAAATGCTGTGCCGCCACGGGCTAAACATTGATGCGGAAGCCATCCGGACAGGAATCGGCCGGACCCACTGGCCCGCAAGGCTGGAAATCATGCGCCGCCGCCCCATGGTACTGATTGACGGGGCGCACAACCACGACGGCGCCTGTACGCTCCGCGACGCTCTCAAGGATGTGTTCCAACACCGGCGGCTGGTATTGGTTATCGGCATGCTGGCCGACAAGGAACGAGGCAAGGTGGTCGCCGAACTGGCTCCCTTGGCCGATGCGGTGGTTGTGACCAAACCGAACAGCCCCCGAGCCGGCGACTGGCAGAAGCTTGCCGGGGAGGTCGGCAAATATGTCAATGAGGTCCATCTGGTGGAGGACATTATTCCGGCGGTGGAAAAAGGTTTGTCCCTGGTTGGCCCCGACGACCTCCTGTGCATTACCGGATCTTTGTATATGGTGGCCGAAGCGAGGGCATATTTCCTGGAAGGATAGCTGCTAAAAGAGGATTTTGTCCCTCAGGGTCGTATATATACACTTGTTTACGTGCATTGATTGACTGAGGCATCGGCTGACGGGGCATCGGAGTTAGGGGGGAAAAAGGGTGAAAACCTTAAAAATTCCGGAGGCGACGATTATTCGCCTCTCAGTTTATTCCCGGTTCTTGGCCCAGGCCGAGCGGCGGGGTATCATTACTATTTCCTCCGGGGAAATTGCCGGAGGGGTCGGGGTCAGCTCGGCTCAGGTGCGGAAGGATTTAGCCTATTTCGGGGAATTTGGGACCAGGGGTGTCGGCTACAACGTCGCCGAGCTTTACCACCACATCATGAAAATCCTGGGGCTTACTACCGAATGGTCTGTCGTGATAGTCGGGGCCGGGAAACTTGGTTCCGCTCTGGCAATGTACGGGGGGTTCCGGGACCGTGGTTTTCGCATTAGAGCTATTTTCGATAATGACCCGGCCAAAATCGGGGAGAAGCTTGAGGACCTTGAGATCCAAACTACCGAAAACCTGGAGTCGGTCCTGGCCAAAAGTCCGGCCGAGATTGGTGTGATAACTGTACCGGCGGATGTGGCTCAGGAAGTCAGTGACAAGCTGGTGGCCGCCGGCATCAAGGCCATCTTGAATTTCGCTCCCCAGGTGCTTTCCGTTCCCGAGGATATTGTGTTCCGCAATGTGGACCTTTCGGTGAACCTGGAAATACTGACATTTAACCTCGGCTTGCCGCGGCGGTAGCCCCATACATCACTTCAAAAAGCGTGCCAATAAATAAGCGAGGGGAATACCCTCGCTTATTTATTAATCCGGGTAGGCTGAAGGATAAGGGATTTCCGGGTCAGTGTGCAGTCCGATTATTTGGGGGTACTCAATATTGTTGTATGGAGCCGGGGTGGCTAAGCCAATACAGAAAAATATTTTTTTTAATTCGTTAACCCGGTAACGCCTCAAAACTAACGACTCCCATTTGCAGTCTTTAACTGGGTAGTCGCTATTTGTAGTGAGGGGATTGCCTAAGTCAAAGTCCATACCTTTAAGGGTCATTTTGGGCTTGATTCTTCCATGCCAACTGTCAGTGAACGAAACAAACTCCTCTGCCTCAACCAAACATATACTCCGCTTCTGCCCTCGGATCGTCTGCTCAAAGGCCTGCTGATCTTCAACATGTTCGCTTAGAAAACCCATCAAATCAGCGTTTGGTAAAGTTTGAAGGTATTCCATCTTGGTGACAACGAAATCTTCCCGGTGATTGGGAAATTGGTACCTTTTTGGAGGGTTTCCTTCTATTTCCCATACTTCTCCACTCTTGATAAATTCACCATTAGGTCTTGTTAATGCTTCCCTGGACCAAAATCTACTGCCGGTACCTTGTGGTATTGGTCTAATCCATTGCCCTCCCGCATTTATGCCGGCAACACAAAAGCTGTTGTAAGTGTTAGAACGGCCAAAACAGTAAGTAACATCTTTCCAGCTCCCATCCAATTAATAAGGAGCATATTCTATATGTCTAATAGAGGTGTTTTATTTCTATATTTTCAGTGCTGTGATCTCTTAAGTAGTTTGCCAGAAGGCTCCTATGGCAGTTTTGAGGTCTGTCCTCACTACATAAAAAACAAGGTATCTCTTGACCCAGAATCCGTTCAACCATTTGGCCGAGGTCTCTTTTTTCTAGAAGGCTCAAGTATCGTTGCGAGTATTCCTCCCAGACTATTCGTTTCTTTTTATAATCCTCTAGGAGATCGGCGTCTGGTGCAAGTGATAAGTCATGTATGTACCCTATGCCGATTAATTCCAAAATGTATGCAAGGTCATCTTTTTTGGCAAAACCGGACAATTGTGAGGTATTATTGAGCCTGACATCAACCAAAATTGTGACATTTGCGTCTTTCAACAACTTGACAAACTGTCTTAAAGATTTTTTTCCAAAGCCGATTGTGAAGATTTTTTGGGACACAGCTTTACCTCCACAAGAATACCAATTGCTCTGAAGTAATTGGGTCTAATTCCTCGACTTGAACTTCGTATTGTCTAAAAAACTCACCCACAAGCCTGCGATGGCAAAAATTGTAGTCCTTGCAAAAACAGATCAAGACTATATTCACCCCATGTAGAAGCTTACGATAAATTAGGCGGAGATAATTAAACTTTTCTTGAGACTGTAACTCTTCAAGAAATCTCTTTTCATATTCGGGCCACCAAACCTGTGGGGGTAGGTGCTTCCATTCGGTCAAAAAAGTATTAAATAAGTCCGGGGAAGGGGACAAACTGCGTACGAAAATGGCATTTGGGATTTCAATCCCACTTCGGGTAATTTGCCATAACTCGGCATCAACATCTAGTCGCCTCAGACCTTCTATATTAGAAGTAAAGAGTTTTCCGGTAGGCCTTGTTGATGAATTCATACCCTTCACTCTTTTCCAGTGTTTTCTATATTTTATCATATTCAAACTCTGTCTAACCAGGCCATCGATTCAATTTATCAATACTTTTGACTATCTGAGCGCTCAACCAAGATTATTAATCCGTACGAAAAGCGGCCCGGCTTAGCCCGGTACCGCTTTTAGGTCTCTCCTGTTCCCCAGGTTGCTCAGGCCATGTCGTGTTTTTCCAGCTTGTAATAAAGGCCGCGAATCGAAATCTGGAGCGCCCGGGCCACTGCAGTCTTGTTCCCGCTGTGCAGTTTCAGCAGTTCGGCCAGGAGGTCCCGCTCCCAGGCAGCCTGCAGCTGATCGAAAGTCTGCCCTTCATACGGGTTGGTTGCGGTCTCGGGGACAGCTTCCGCAGGCTGCTGGGATTTCCCCGAGATTCTGGGGAGGTGTTGGGCTTCAATGACTATTTCGCTTGGCTTCATATTGATTAAGGCCCGGCCCAACAGGTTTTCCATTTCCCGCACGTTTCCCGGCCAGTCGTATCCGAGTAGGGTGTTTTCTCCCTCGCGGGACAGCCTTTCTACAGAACGCCCGTACTCCTGGTTCAGCTTCCGGATAATATGGTTGGCGAGAAGCGGAATGTCAACCCGCCGTTCGCGAAGAGGCGGGACAACAATCGGTACTACATTGAGGCGATAATACAGGTCTTCCCGAAAAACCTTCTTCTTAATCAGTTTTTCCAGGTTGGCATTAGTCGCGGCGATGACCCTGACATCAATTCTGACTGGCTTGGTATCACCGACCCGGACGATTTCCTTTTCCTGAAGTACCCGTAGAAGTTTGGCCTGGAGGTTTGGCCCAATCTCTCCGATTTCGTCCAAAAATATGGTTCCTTCGTTTGCCTCCTCAAAAAAGCCGGTCCGGCCCCCTCGCTTGGCTCCCGTGAAGGCCCCCTCAACATAACCAAACAGTTCGCTCTCCAACAGGGATTCAGAGATGGCAGCGCAGTTGACCCGGATGAATGGCTTGCGGGATCGGTCACTGGTGCGGTGGATGGCATGGGCAAACAGTTCCTTGCCGGTGCCGCTCTCGCCGCGAAGGAGGACGGTAGCCGGAGTCATAGCCGCTTTTTTGGCCTGGGAGATCGTGGCCTTAATCGTCTCGCTCTGTCCGACGATGTCGTCAAAGGAATATTGGGACTTGAGCTGCCGGACAAGGCGTTTGGCTCCTTCCAGTTCCTCAAGCAGATGCCGGATCTCGGAGATATCATGCATGACGGCAACGCTGCCCCGCAGGCGGTCGTTGACCACGATAGGGGCTGCATTGACCGTGACCTCTTTCCGGTTGGGGCGGATTCTCAGGATGGCATTGCGGACCGGCTTGCCTGTTCTGAGAACCTGCATGTGGACGCTTTCCCCATCGGCAATGTCGATTGTGGCCGGCCTGTTGAGCACATCCGGGGCTTCGAAACCGGTCATTCGGGAGTAGGCCGGGTTGATCATGATCTGCATTCCCTGGTTGTCAACGACGGAGATGGCGTCATCCGTACAGTTGATGATGGCCTCCAGAAGTGTCTGGATCTCCTTCAGGCTGGTGACCTCGGCGGCCAACTGCTTTATTTCGCTCACGTCGCGGAACACTGCCACTGCTCCCACGATTTGTTCCTGGCCGTTTCTGATCGGAAGCCGGTTGCAGATAAAGGTTCCCTGGGCCAGTGCCACCTGCCCGTTGAGTTCCGGCTCACCGCTTTGCAGCACATCGACAAGCCGGGAGTCGGGGAATACTGCATCTACGGGGAGGCCTAAGACCCCTGTGCCTATGCGGCGGGTGATTCGCTCGGCGGCGCTATTGAAAATGGAAATGCACCCATTGTTATCAATCCCTATAATCGGGTCATGGAAAGCGTTGAGGAGAGCTTGAAGTTCGCTTGGTTCCAGAAAGGTGTTGATGTTAATCCTCCGGGACAGGGCCTCGCCCAGGGCAGCCGGGCTGGAAAAGAGGGGGTTTTTCGATTTGGTCCTTGAATCTGACGGTTTGTCGGGCATCACAATGCTGTCACCTCATAATATGATTCGCCATTGATGTCATTCTTCCGAAAGTATTCGACTTTTTCAGACAAAATCCTGCCCATTCGGCAGAGAATTGCGTGCAATTTACTTCCGGAATGGAATTGCGCGCTCCGGCATGATGCGACCCATCAACAAAGAGCAGGCCGAACCCCCATGCCACAAGACCCGGCAGGCCTTCCGGAAAACCAAAGAGCCGCTTTTTTCAACGCTGCCGGCAATGGCACGCTTTTTGAAGGTTATAGCGGCAGAATCAAATGTCAATGAACCGAATTGAAACCGGGGGTGGTGGCCGGGCTTAACACGAGTAACGAACCTACAGCGGAGTATTTGGAAAAGGAGTGAACGCAAGCATGAAAACAAACCACAGTATCCAAGCAACACCATATATCCGTATGATTTCGGAAGACCAGATTTACCAGATTCACCTGGCAACCCTGGAAGTCCTGGAACGGGTTGGCGTTATGGTCGACAACGAGGAGGCCATGAACCTGTTGCGGGAAGCCGGATGCTACATTCACGACAATGTGGCCAAGATTCCGGCCCATCTGATCGAGGAAGCAATTCGCACTGCTCCTCCGCGAATAGTAATGTGTGACAGAGATGGCAACAGAAAACTGTTCCTGGAAAAAAACGAAACCTATTACGGCACTGGATCTGACCTGCCATTTACTATTGACCCGTACACTCAGGAAAGACGGTTCACCACCAAGAAGGATATTGAGAATTCGGCCAAGACAGTCGATTACCTGCCAAACTTTGACTTCTTCATGTCGTTTGGTATTGCTACGGATGTTCCGGAAGTCACCTCCGACCTGCATCAACTCGACGCCATGGTTCGCAATACCAAGAAGCCGATGATTGTGACAGCACACCATCGTCAGGGTCTCCTGGACCAGATCCATATGTGTGCGGCAGTTCGCGGCGGTGTTGAAGAACTCAGGGAAAAACCGCTCATTATCTGCTACTCGGAACCGGTTTCACCTCTAAAGCACACCCTGGAAGGGACCGACAAACTTCTGGTATGTGCTGAATACGGGGTTCCGGTTGTGTATACCCCGGGACTGATGGCAGGGGCAACGGCGCCCGCCACCAGGGCTGGTGCTATACTGCAAGCCAATGCCGAGCTGTTGAGTGGTCTGGTTATCCATCAATTGAAGGTCAAGGGAGCCCCGTTTGTATATGGTGGGGTGGCCACGATCATGGATATGATGACCAGCGTTCTGCCATACGGCTCGCCGGAATGGCATTCCAACAGCATAATCTTAACTCAAATGGCCCAATACTACCAACTCCCGATCTTCAGTACCGGCGGCTGCACAGACTCCCTCGTCTTTGATCAGCAGGCGGCCGCTGAAGCAACCTATACTTTGTTGATGGCAAACATGAGTGGTGCCAACCTGATCCATGACGTCGGCTATCTGGAGCAAGGCCTGACTGCTTGCTATGACACCCTGGTGTTCTGTGACGAGATAATCGATATGGTTCGTCGCATTCGCCGGAACCTGGAAATCAACGAGGAAACCCTCGCCATCGATGTTATTGAAAAGGTCGGCCCCGGCGGCCATTTCTTGACCAATCCTCATACTTATAAACACTGGCGGAATGAAATGTGGGTACCCAAACTGATAAATCGTGAACGGTTTGAAGAATGGGAAGCCATGGGCAAACCGACGATGGGCGATAAATGCAACAAGAAGGCCCGGGAAATCCTGGAAACCTACGAGCCGGAGAGACTGCCCGAGGGCGTTCAAGAACAACTGGCCGCCATTATTGCCAAAGCCGAAAAGAGGTACCTCAAATAAATCAGGTGCTTGTCGGTTGCTTGTTCAATGAGTTGAGCACTGCGTGCGGTTGATGTTACCTAAATAAAGGGGAGGTCGAAGTATGTTCAATCTGAAAGAGATTTCACAGGCTGTCATCAGCGGCGATGGGGTTAAGGTCAAAGACCTGTGCGGCAAAGCTCTCGATGCCGGGGTTAAAGCCGAAGAGATTGTCAAAGACGGGCTGATCGCCGGGATGAACGTTATCGGAACCAGATTCAAGGCGCGGGAGATTTTTATTCCAGAAGTGCTGATGGCTGCTCAGGCTTTGTACAGCGGTTTGGAGTTGGTTCGACCGTTGTTGGCCGAAAGTGGAGCTTCTCAGCTGGGCAAATGCGTCATCGGGACAGTCAAGGGCGATGTCCATGACATCGGCAAAAACCTGGTGATTATGATGCTGGAAGGCGCCGGATTTGAAGTGGTTGACGCCGGCATCGATGTCACCCCCGAGAAGTTCGTGCAGTTGGTTAAGGAGCACAAACCTCAGGTTCTGGGCCTGTCCGCCCTGTTGACAACCACCATGCCGGTGATGAAGGAGACGATCGCCGCCCTGAAAGAAGCCGGCCTCCGCGGCAGCGTCAAGGTGATTATCGGCGGCGCGCCTGTGACCCAGGTGTTCGCCGACACCATCGGGGCCGATGCCTATGCTGCCGATGCCACCGTGGGCGTGGATCGCATCCGGGAACTGCTCGGAGCTAACTAGACCTGTTGATTCAATAACATCGCAACTAACTAACTTTAGTTTTCCCTCATCATTTCCCGCCTCTCGGCTGGCCGGGAGGCGGGGATTCTTTCCAAAGGCGGGGATTTGGACAAAGGGAACGATTGACAGCGCTGTCAAGAATGAGAGGGGACAAATAGGATGAACATGTTTCAGTATCTGGAAAAGTATGACTACGAGCAGGTTACCTTCTGCCAGGACCGGACCTCAGGGCTAAAAGCGGTGATTGCCATCCATGACACAACGCTGGGCCCGGCTCTCGGGGGAACCCGGATGTGGACATATGCTTCCGAAGAGGAGGCAGTTGTGGACGCCCTCCGTCTTTCCCGGGGAATGACCTATAAAAATGCCGCCGCCGGCCTGAACATCGGCGGGGGCAAGACAGTCATTATCGGCGATCCCCGGAAGGACAAGAGCGAAGAGATGTTTCGAGCCTTCGGCCGGTGTGTGCAGGGGCTGAACGGCCGCTATATCACCGCAGAGGATGTAGGGACCACAGTTGAGGATATGGACTTTATTCACCAGGAAACCGGATATATCTGTGGTGTGACTGGCGGTGGTGGTGATCCTTCACCTTTCACGGCGTACGGGGTGTATGTGGGCATGAAGGCCGCCGCCAAAGAAGCCTTCGGCAGCGACTCTCTGAAGAGCAAAGTGGTTGCTGTGCAGGGGGTCGGCCATGTGGGCTATTTCCTTTGCCGGCATCTGGCGGAGGAAGGGGCGAAGCTGATCGTCTGTGACGTGAACGGAGACGCCGTGCAAAAGGCGGTTTCCGAGTTCAAGGCGGCAGCGGTGCAGCCGGACCGGATTTACGGCGTGGACTGCGACATTTTTGCACCCTGTGCCTTAGGAGCGGTGATCAACGATGCCACCATTCCCCAGCTAAAATGTAAAATCGTGGCCGGGGGGGCGAATAACGTTTTAGCCGAAGACCGTCACGGAGACGTGTTGGAGGCCAAAGGCATCGTCTACGCTCCTGATTTTGTCATCAATGCCGGTGGCGTGATCAACTGCGCCCAGGAACTGGAGGGGTATGACGCGGACAAGTCCCTCCAGAAGGTGGCCAGGATTTACCACAATATCGAAAGGGTCTTTGCCATCGCCAAACGGGACGGGATTCCTTCATACAAGGCCGCGGAAAAAATGGCGGAAGAACGAATCGCCAGGCTCGCTGCTGTCAGGAGTACTTACCTGAATGGCAGGTAGCCGGAGGGTTTGCGGACATACAACAGAATAGGAGGTGCCGGAATGCCCAAATTGACGTTTCGCGAGGACATGTGCAAAGGGTGTGAGCTCTGTGTTAGCGTCTGCCCCAAGAGCCTGTTAGTCCTTGCCGATCACATTAACCGTTCGGGTTACCATCCGGCCACCGTAACCGATATCGGGCAGTGCAGCGGCTGTGCCTTATGCGCCAGAATGTGCCCGGATGTAGTTATTGAGGTGGAGAAGGAGGGGTAGAATGGCCAAGGTGTTGATGAAGGGGAATGAGGCCATCGGTGAAGCGGCCATCAGGGCCGGCTGCCGCTACTTTTTCGGGTACCCCATCACTCCCCAGAGCGAACTGCCCCATTACCTGGCTCGCCGCCTCCCGGAGGAGGGCGGGATCTTCCTGCAGGCGGAGAGCGAAATTGCGGCCATCAATATGGTATATGGTGCGGCCGGCGCCGGCGCCAGGGTGATGACCGGCTCGTCAAGCCCGGGGATCAGCCTCAAACAGGAAGGAATCTCGTATTTGTGCGCTGCGGAACTGCCTTGTGTGATTGTCAATGTAGTCCGGGGAGGGCCCGGGTTGGGCGGAATACAGGCGGCTCAATCGGACTACTTCCAGGCAACCAAAGGCGGGGGGCACGGAGACTACCGACTGATTGTTTTCGCACCGGCATCTGTGCAGGAAATGGTACAGCTGACCATGGAAGCGTTTGATTTGGCGGACCAGTACCGGAACCCGGTGATGATACTGGGCGATGGCGTCCTTGGGCAGATGATGGAGCCGGTGGATTATGAAATTCCCGGAGCCGGCAAGGTTTTCGACAAGCCCTGGGCGACCAACGGCACCGGAGGCTGCCGAGACGCAAACAAGGTGTACACCCTGTTCCTGGACCCGGACAAACTGGAACAGCACAACATGGTTCTGCAGGCCAAGTACCGCCGGATCGGGGAGGCAGAAGTGCGCTCCGCCACGTATTTGGTTGGGGATGCCGATATTGTTCTTGTGGCGTACGGTATTACGGCGAGGGTCTGCCGGGCCGCGGTCAACCAGGCTCGCGAAAACGGAATCAGGGCCGGCCTGATTAGACCCATCTCATTGTGGCCGTTCCCCACGGAGGTTATCCGGAAACAGGCCCAAACGAGCCGATCTTTCCTCACGGTAGAGATATCGGCAGGGCAGATGGTCGAAGATGTGCGCCTGGCTGTGAACGGAGCGGCCCCGGTTCATTTCTACGGACGGACCGCGACCATCCCCACTTCCGAGGAAGTTTACGGGCAGATAGTCCGTCTGGCCCAGGAGGTGATCCGGCAGTGAAAAAGGTTTTTACCAGGCCCCGGTCCCTCACCGATAAGCCATTCCATTACTGCCCCGGCTGCACCCACGGCATCGCCCACCGGTTGGTTGCAGAAGTTATTGATGAACTGGGGATCCAGGGGAACACAGTTGGGGTCTGCCCAGTCGGCTGCGCCGTGCTGCTTCATGAGTACCTGGGTATCGACACCAGCCAGGCCGCTCATGGGAGGGCCCCCGCAGTGGCCACCGGGATCAAGCGCGTCCTGCCCGACCGGGTGGTGTTTACCTACCAGGGTGATGGTGACCTGGCGGCGATCGGTACCGCCGAGATTGTGCATGCCGCTGCCCGCGGGGAAAACATTACCACTGTTTTCGTCAACAACGCCATATACGGGATGACCGGCGGTCAAATGGCTCCAACGACCCTGGTGGGACAGCCGACCATGACCTCGCCGGGCGGCCGCGACCAGATAACGGCGGGGTATCCGATCCGGGTGGCGGAAATGCTGGCGACATTGCAGGGGGCGGCATATATTGCCAGGGTGTCGGTTCACAACCCGGCCCATGTCAACCGGGCCAAGAAGGCCATCAAAAAGGCTTTTGAAATACAGATGGCTGGTAAGGGTTTTTCCCTGGTGGAAGTTTTGGCAACCTGTCCGACCAACTGGGAGATGGCTCCCGTGGCTGCTTTCAAGTGGCTGGAAGAAAATATGATTCCCTATTATCCGCTCGGGGAGTTCAAATCGCCGGAAGGTGGTGAGACTGCTGCTGTATGAGTTAATTATCGCTGGGTTCGGCGGCCAGGGGGTTATGTCCATGGGTCAGCTTCTGGTTTACGCCGGAATGCTTGATGGCCGCGAAGTGGCCTGGATTCCTGCGTACGGACCGGAGATGCGCGGGGGGACAGCCAATTGTTCGGTGACGATATCGTCACGCGAGATCAGCTCACCAGTGGTGTTTCAGCCAAACGTAGCCATCATCATGAACCGGCCGTCGCTGGAGAAGTTCGAACCCATGGTCAAACCCGGCGGAAGTCTGCTGGTGAACACCTCCCTGGTTCGGGAACCGGGGCAGAGACAGGACCTTCGCAGTTTTGGAGTGCCGTGCAATGATATAGCCGACGAGTTGGGAAACGGCCGGGTGGCCAATATGGTTATGCTTGGCGCTTTCCTGGAACTCACGGGGGCGGTATCGCCGGAATCAGTAATAAACTCCCTGCGCAAGGTGTTGGGACCCAAAAAAGAAAACCTTATCGGAATTAACCGTAAGGCTTTGGACGCCGGAGCTGCCTGGTTGCAGCAGGCAGCAGCGGTTGAGAGTCAAGTTTCCTAAGAGTGTGGCCGGAAAGCCCCAACAGGGGCTTTCCCCCATGAAACCCAACTAAAAACAGGGCTGTGGTGAAACACCATCCGCACCCGGCGACCTGTTTAAATCAACCCATGCTTTTCCAACTTGTAATAGAGGCTGCGGAGAGAGATTTTTAAGGCTTTGGCAACCTGGGTCTTGTTGCCTTTAAAGTCGTTCAGCATAGTCGTGAGGATGCCTTTTTCCCATTCCATATATAGTTCATCCAAAGTACGGCCATCGTATTTCCAGTCCTGCAGCTGCCACAGCATGCTGGGAGCAGTCTCATGAAATCCCGACGCCAAAGTTGGTAAGTGGCGTTGTTCTATGACAATGTCGCTGGGCTTCATGTTGATCATGGCCCGCCCCAGGACGTTTTCCAGTTCTCTTACATTCCCGGGCCAGCTGTAGAGTTTCAGAGATGCCTGGGCCTCGGTTGAGACCGATTCCACGCAACGGCCGTATTCCTGGTTGAACTTGCGGATAATATGCGTGGTCAGTACCGGGATATCTTCCTTACGGTGCCGCAGAGGCGGGATGAAAATGGGAACCACGTTGAGCCGGTAGTAAAGGTCTTCCCGGAAAACATTCTTCCGGATCAGTTCCTCCAGGTTGGCATTGGTAGCCGCAATGACCCGGACGTTCACACATACTGGCTGTGAGTCCCCAACCCTGACGAACTCTTTTTCCTGAAGAATCCGCAGCAGCTTCGTCTGCAGATTGGGGCCGATGTCCCCGATTTCATCCAGGAAGATGGTTCCTCCGTCCGCTTCTTCAAAAAGGCCCCGGCGGCCTCCCCGTTTGGCACCGGTGAAGGCGCCATCGACGTAGCCGAACAGCTCGCTCTCCAACAGAGAGTCGGCAATGGCGGCGCAGTTGACCCTGATAAACGGCCCTTGGGGTCGATCGCTGGCGTGGTGGATGGCGTGGGCAAAGATTTCCTTGCCGGTGCCGCTTTCTCCCCGCAGCAAAACCGTGGCCGGTGTCTGGGCGGCCTTTTCGGCCTGCTCAATGCAGGATTTTATCTGATCGCTGCAGGCGACGATGTCACCGAACGTATACCGGGACTTCAAATGCCGCAGGAGGCGTCTGGCCCCTTCAAGCTCCTCAGTGAGCCTTCTGATCTCCGACAGGTCGTGGATGACAGCCACGCTTCCCCGGAGGTCGTCGTTGACTACGATGGGGGCGACATTGACGGAGACCTCCCGGCGGTAGGGGCCAAGTTTCATCGTGTAGTTGCGAACCGGTTTGCGGGTCTTCAACACCTTGAAATGCATGGACTCCCCTTCGACAATGTCAATGGTCGCGGGGTGGTTCAAGACTTCGCCCGGGGTGAGACCGATGAGCCGGGTGTAAGCCTGGTTAACCTTGATCTGAATCCCGGATTCATTGCAGACGGAAATGGCGTCATGAGTGCAGTCGATGATTGCTTCCAGCAGAATTTGTACCTGGCGGAGGTTGGTAACATCCGCGGCCATTTTTTCAATATCAGTGATATCCTGGAACACGGACACGGCACCAACAAGGCTTTGATTCTCGTCCCGAATGGGAAACCGGTTGGTAAGAATCCTTAGGTTTCCCAGGTTATGCTGTACATTCAGTTCTTCTTTGCCGGTTTCCAGGATATGGGGCAACCCCGACTCGGGGATGACACTTGTCAGACTGTGCCCCAGAACCTCCTCTGCCTTAACCCCGGCCAGACGCTCAGCTGCTGAATTGCACAAAATGATTCTGCCTTCACAGTCAATAGCCACTATAGCGTCATGAATGGAGTTCAGAAGTTTGGTAATAAACTCCACCCGGGAAAAGATATTGCCAATAGTGGGCACGGAGGCGTGCAGATCAGTGCAACTGCCGCCGGTTCCAGCCGGTTCGTTTTTGCCTGTCACGATTCTCTCAGTCATGGGCTGCCACCTGCTCCTTCCGGGCCAAAAGGATCCCACCGGGTACGTTTCAACATTCTATATTTGTCGCCCATTTCCCTTCTCCAGGGAAGAGGGAGCTTTTGCAAGTTATTGCAGGGTAACACCCCCTGTCTCGGGCTTCCCCCGCAGCGTCCTCTTATAATATAATGAATATGGTTCGTCAGACAACTGGGAGGAGGAAAGTTTTCATGTTCAACATCAAGGAAATATCGCAGATGGTCATTGCCGGGGACGCGGCTAAGGTTAAGGAACTCGCTGCCAGGGCACTCGATGCGGGTGTTAGCCCGGACGAGGTGATCAATGATGGGCTCATTGCCGGAATGAATGTGGTGGGGGCAAAGTTCAAAGCCCGCGAAATCTTCATTCCCGAGGTTCTAATGGCTGCCCAGGCTCTTTACAGCGGCCTGGATCTGGTCAAGCCTCTCTTGGAAGATTCCCAGGCCACGAACCTCGGTACCTGTGTGATCGGAACCGTCAAGGGAGATGTTCACGACATCGGCAAAAACCTCGTCATAATGATGCTGGAGGGTGCCGGTTTTGAGGTTCACGACGCCGGCATCGACGTTACCCCGGAGGGGTTTGTCGAATTGGTGCGCCGGCTGAAACCCAAGGTTTTGGGGTTGTCCGCCCTTTTGACCACAACGATGCCGGTGATGAAGGAAACGATTGCGGCTCTGAAGGAAGCGGGCTTGAGAGACGGAGTGAAAGTGATCATCGGCGGGGCCCCCGTCACCCAGGTGTTCGCCGATGCGATAGGGGCCGATGCATATGCACCTGACGCCACCGTCGGTGTAGACCGGGTCAAGGGACTTCTGGGAATTTAAATTGTAACCGGGAACAATTGCCCCCCCGCTTTCCGGATCATGGGAAGCGGGGTCTGTTGTGGCGATTTTCATGGGAGTGGAGGCTGGATAAATGGTTGTTGCTTTGGGAATTGACACTGGAGGAACGTACACAGACGGGGTCATTGTTGATCTCGAACGCCAGCGCATCGTAGCCAAAGCCAAGGCCTTAACAACCAGGGCCGATTTATCCGTGGGGATCAACGAGTGCATCGATAACCTGCATGGCGTTAATCTCAGCCGGTTAAAACTGGCGGCTCTGTCCACGACCCTGGCTACCAACGCTATAGTGGAAGGGTTCGGCTGTGAAGTCGGCCTGATTATGATCGGTGAGGAGCCATGGAAGGAGCTTCCCACCCGCCATATCCGTACGGTCAAAGGGGGGCATACCATCAGCGGGGAGCCGCTGGCACCTCTCGATCCGGAAGAGGTGGCCCGGGCCGCCTTGGAGATGCGGGATCAGGTGGACGCTTTTGCCATTTCCGGGTATTCGAGCGTCCGCAATCCCGATCATGAACTGGCGGCCAAAAAGATAGTCAAGTCTTTGACCGGCTGCCCGGTCGTTTGCGGCCACGAGTTGACTACTGCCCTGGGGTTTCATGAGCGAACCGTGACTGCGGTCCTGAACGCGCGTCTAATCCCGATTGTGACGGACTTGATCGCGGCTGTAAGAAGAAGCCTCAGCGAAAAGCAGATCGATGTGCCCCTGATGATTGTCAAGGGGGACGGGTCCCTCATCAGTGAGGAGGTGGCCCGAGAGCGCCCCATTGAAACAATTCTGTCCGGACCGGCGGCCAGTTTGACCGGGGCTACCTTCCTAACAGGAGTCAAGGACGGGATCGTGCTGGATATGGGTGGGACAACCACGGACATTGCCGTCCTCGTCGACGACAAGCCGCATCTCAGTCCGGAAGGGGCCACTGTCGGGGGTTGGCTTACCCGGGTGCAGGCAGTAGATATGCGAACAACTGGGATCGGCGGAGACAGCTATTTGCAGGTTGATAAGGCGCGCAACCTCCGGATCGGGCCGCAGCGGGCGGTTCCCTTGTCGGTGGCGGCGAGCCAGTACCCCAATGTTCTTTCCGAGTTGAAGCTGATCCAACAACATAATTACAGGCCTGTTTCCAGTCAGCCGGTTGATTTCCTCTACTTTGTGCAGGACCGGAACCATTTCGCCCTCAGCTCCGAGGAACAGGAGATTCTTGATCGGATCCGGGAGATGCCGCGGTCCCTCTACCTTCTGAGCCGGGAAATGGACACCGACGCCGAACTTCTCTCTTACAAACGGCTGGAAAAGGCGGGCATGGTTACACGGGTGTCGCTTACCCCGACAGACATTCTGCATGTGGCCGGGTTGTACAATGAATGGAACACTGAGGCGGCCCTGGTGGCCGCTGACATACAGGCCGGTAGGGCGGGCAAGGATATGGCCGGGTTTGTCGAGCAGGTGAGGAAGATGATTGCCGATCAGATTTGCCTGACGCTCCTGGAAAAGCTTTATTGTGACGAGACCGCTGCCATAAGTGTTTCCCACTGCAAGTTCTGCCAGGTTCTCCTGGACAAAATCCTGGGTAATGCCTCGGGTGAGGAGTTTGGTTTGACCCTGACAGTGAACAAACCGATCCTGGGCATTGGGGCGCCGGCGGAGGCCTGGCTTCCTGAGGTGGCCCGGACGCTGAACACCGACGCCATCATACCCCCTGATGCCGATGTCGCCAATGCTGTGGGTGCTATTACAGGGAGGGTCATTGAAACCATGGAGGTGCTGGTATCTCGTTCCGGCGAGGGTGGTTTCTTGTTCTTTGCCCCGTGGGAACGGAAGAGGTTTAACCGCCTGGAAGAGGCCAAGGCCTACGGCCTCCAAACCGCCACAGAGCATGTACGGCAAAAGGCGCTCAAGGCCGGAGCGGGAGATATCAGGCTGACGACAAAGGTGGATGATATGTTCAGCCCCGTTTCAGAGCACGAGTCGCTTTACCTGGAAACCAGGATCACCGTCAGCGCCGTGGGCAACCCCAAATGGCTTAACGAAAATTAAATAAAAAATTCATTATTTCGAACTTGCTGGCAAAGCAGGATTTTGAAACAAAAGGGTCGAATAGTCTGACGTTGCGAAACGCCAAGAAACGACGATATATCCTCCAATTGTACAGTTTTGGGATATTATGGCACAGGAGAGCGCTATTACAAGTTTTTGCAAGTTTTTGCGTATCGGTATTATCCGATGCGCAAGCAGATGCAATCTGCCGTGGTGTTTTAAGCGAATAAGTTTCCCTTTCTTGATTCCGCCAAGGAAGGGATTGGGAGTACTTAATGGACAGCAGTTTTTGGTACAATTTTTGCAACTGCTGATATTGTCGAACAAATCGGTTACGCGTAGGTGCGGTATTAGGTGTAAGGGGGGATGATCAGGACTAAAGAAAACATACAGAGGGAGTGGGTAAAGGCGGGCACTACCCGAAAAAGATCCGCCGAATTCTTCTCCAACGGCAGAGAGAGGCCTTTAGAATAGATCACTGGATGAGTAAGAAGAGGTTGTTTGCGGTTATTTCGGTGGTATGAATCATGTCTCTGGTAGTGAGTTTTGGCCTCGCCCTCTGCGGCAAGAAAGCTGCCGACAACGGTGGGGACAATGCTTCTAGTGGGGACAATGTGATCAGGATTGCACCGGCCAGTCCGTTGTCCGGCCCCCAGTAAGCCTTTGGCGAATCCGTCAGGATGGGAGTCCAGATGGCTATCGACGGCAACAAGGCAGACTTCGAAAAGCTGGGGTTTAAAGTTGAGTTTGCACCCCAGGATGACCAGGCATACACCCCCATTACTACCAACCCGCAGATTACCGATTGTGGATACCAAAATGCCGGTCGGATCTCGGGCCGTGACGATACACAGGGGATTTCGGCGGCAACTTTTGCATTTGCCACCTAAGGCTAAATCGACATTTATCGTGCACGACAAGACCGCTTATGGGCAGGGCAGTTATCTGGCTGCGGAAATCAACCTCAAACAAGTAACCACCGGTCCAGGAAAATTCATTGTTTTTCGATTTTAAAACAGGGGTAGGCTTCGCCGCTTGCCCCTACCCATTGAACTCTTAGAAGGAGTAGGCGGATTCAGGGAAGGAGCGAAACCTATGGATGGAATGACCAGTATGTTGCCGCAGATGTTGATAGATGGGCTGACACTGGGTTTCGTCTACGCCATTGTGGCAATCGGATACACAATGGTGTACGGGGCTCTCGAATTCATTAACTGGGCCCACGGCGACATTTTCATGTTCGGTGCCTTTGTCGGGACGGAAACGTTACTGTTCTTCAAAGGCAGAGGGTTATTGGATGCAAGCCCCATTGTGGGGCTGTTAGGGGCTCTGATAATGGCCATGGTCATTACCGGGCTCCTGGGGGTAGGGATTGAGCGGGTAGCCTACAAACCGCTGCGCAATGCGCCGAAACTGGTACCGCTGATCTCAGCGTTCGGTGTATCGTTCTTCCTGGAAGATATGGTCCGGATGACGGAAGGATTGGCCCGAAACGCATTCTTCTTAAATGCCCCCATTCTTTTTGACTCCAGAGTGAAACTGGGGAGCAATATCGATATCAGCGTCAAGACTATCGTTGTTCTTATTATTGGCGTAATCATGATGGCCTTGTTGACTCTGTTCGTAAACAAGACCAAAGTAGGGAAAGCAATCCGGGCGGTAGCCCAGGATCAGACCTGTGCCAACCTGATGGCGATCAATGTCAACGGAATTATCTCTATGACATTCCTTGTCGGAGCCGGGATGGGAGGCGCCGCCGGCTTACTTTTCGCCGTACAGTACTCTCTGATTCATCCTTTGGTAGGATTTTTAATCGGTTTGAAAGCCTTTACCGCCGCTGTTCTGGGCGGGATCGGGAACATACCCGGGGCCATGCTGGGCGGAATCATGCTCGGCCTGGTCGAATCACTGGGTTCAGGGTATCTCAGCATACTGACAAATGGCAACTTTGGGGCCGAGTATAAGGACGTTTTTGCCTTTATCATCCTGATCGTTGTCTTAATCTTCAAACCTGCCGGCTTGCTTGGCAAGGCCGTCAGCGAGAAAGTATAGGGAGGGGACAGGGATGAAAAAGATATTCGAGATAATCGGCAAAAACCCAATGCTGCAGTATGCACTTCTGATTGCATACATTGCCCTCTCCACCATGTGGGTGTATAATTCACCCGACTCCGTATTTGGCTTCGTGGTCTTTATCGGTACAATGTTGGCCGTCTATTATGCCCAAATTCCTAACCTTGCCAAATTGGGATTTGGCATCTTGATCATGGGAATCTTGATTCCCTTCATCGGAGCGGGCAACCTGTACTACCTTGACGTGTCCACCCAGATCCTGATTTACGTGGCTCTGGCCCTCGGCCTCAACATAGTTATCGGTTTTTCCGGACTGTTTAACCTCGGTTATGCAGCGTTTTACGCTGTTGGCGCGTACCTGTGGGCCCTGTTTGGCTCCACCCAGGCGGCCAACTTCATTCACTGGGCTCATTTCCCGCTGAACGGGAACTGGTTCTGGATCTTCATCCTCATTGGGATTACCGTGACAGCCGGGGTAGGGGTTCTCCTCGGATTGCCGGTGCTGAAAATAAAAGGTGACTACCTGGCTCTTGTGACATTGGGGTTCGCCGAGATAGTCAGGTTATTGTTTAATAACCTGGATAAGCCGATCAACATTACCAACGGGCCGAAAGGAATCACATCAATACAGCCGCCTGCTTTGTTCGGCATGACCCTGGACAAACCGATCGATTACTATTTCATAACCATTTTGATGATTATCCTGATAGTAATTGTAACCAAACGGCTGGAACACTCCCGCATCGGACGGGCCTGGGCTGCTATCAGGGACGACGAGGTGGCTGCCAAGGCCATGGGAGTGGAAGTAGTCAAGGCCAAACTGCTGGCCTTCGCTTACGGGGCGGCGTTTGCCGGCGCCATGGGGGTCATTTTTGCCGCCAAGCAGACCTATGTTGACCCCACCAGCTTCACCTTTATGGAATCATTCATGATTCTGGCCATGATCATCCTCGGTGGCACCGGAAGTATTCCGGGGGCGATCGTGGGTGCGACCGCCCTGGTGGTTCTGCAGTTGCAGTTGCTGAAAGGGTTGTCCGACTTTTTCAACCAGCTGCGGGTGAACGGAATACTCAACCTGCCCAGCCAGCTGGAACCGGCCAAGTATGAACGGCTGATTCTGGGAATTCTCATGGTCGTGATGATGATCTTCAGACCGCAAGGTATCATCCCGGCGGAAGAGTCCCATATCACCATTGACGAGGATGAAGGAAGTAAACCGGTGGTAGGGGTATCTTCCGGGGAAACAGCCGGGAGCTAACTAAAAGAAGCCAACCAGGAACTTATTTTAGAGAGGTGAATTGGAAATGGCTTTACTGGAAGCGTCCAAAGCGACGAAGCGGTTTGGAGGACTTGTTGCGGTCAATGAAGTGGATTTCAAATTGGAGCAGGGGTCAATTGTCAGCATTATCGGCCCGAACGGAGCTGGCAAGACCACTTTCTTCAATATGATTACCGGTCTGTATAAGGCTGACGACGGTTCTATCACCTTTGACGGGCACAACCTTGTGGGGTTGAGCCCGGAGCAGGTGGCGCCGCTGGGAATCTGCCGCACATTCCAGAATATCCGTCTGTTTAAAAAATTGAATGCCCTTGAGAACGTCCTGGTGGGGATGCATATCCACCTGAAAAGTCCCCTGTCCAAGATTATGTTGAACAGCAAGAGCGTCGTGTTGGAAGAGAAGATTGCCGTCGAGAAAGCCAGGGACCTGTTGCACTATGTCGGCCTGAAAGGGAAAGCGAATATTTTATCCGGCAACATGCCCTACGGAGACCAGAGGCGTTTGGAGATCGCCCGGGCCCTCGCCTGTGAACCGAAGCTGCTGTTGTTGGACGAGCCCACCGCCGGCATGAATCCCAAGGAAACAGGGACGATGGTTCAGTTCTTCCGCCAGATCCGGGACGACCTGAAAATCACCATCCTCCTGATTGAACACGACATGAAAGTGGTTATGAACATCTCCGAAAACATTATGGTGCTGGACTATGGGACCAGAATCGCCGAAGGGACCCCGGATGTGATCAAGAAAAATCCGCGGGTAATTGAGGCGTATCTCGGCCGTAGTGCGGCATCGTAAAGGGGGAGAGATTAGATGGCACTACTGGAACTAAAAAACATTCACGTTTTCTATGGCGGAATTCACGCTCTGAAAGGGATATCCCTCCATGTTGAGCAGGGCGAGATTGTGACCCTGATTGGATCAAACGGGGCCGGGAAGTCGACAACGCTGACTGCCATCTCGGGGTTGAACAAACTCCGGGAAGGGGAGATTTATTTCGAGGGACAACGGATCGACCAATTGCCGCCACATGCTGTAGCCGCCAAAGGGGTCGGGCACATTCCGGAAGGAAGACGAATCTTCCCCAAACTGACGGTTCAGGAGAACCTGGAGATGGGGGCGTACCGGCTAAAGGACAAAAAGGAAATCAAGGAAGGACTGGAGCGGGCGTTCGCCATGTTTCCCCGGTTAAAAGAACGCATTAGCCAGACTGGGGGTACATTGAGCGGTGGAGAACAGCAGATGCTGGCCATGGGCAGGGCGCTGATGATGAACCCGCGCATCCTGCTGATGGACGAACCATCAATGGGGTTATCCCCGGTTCTCGTGGAGCAGATTTTTGCCACTATCAAGACATTAAATGAAGCCGGCACGACCATCCTTCTGGTGGAGCAAAACGCACACATGGCCCTCCAGATCGCTCATCGCGGATACGTAATTCAGACTGGCACGATCGCGCTGGCGGATACCGCTGATTCTCTTCGCCATAACGAGATGGTCAGAAAGGCCTATCTCGGGGAAGAGTAGGGGTGCGACTCGGACCCGCGCGGATTTGATGCGGGTAATGATAAAGTAGGACCCACCCCTGCCGCCTTGTTTGGGCAAGGGGTGGGTCCTGGTTTAAGGCCATGCGAAAGAGAGGACGAGGCAATGAAAACGAACATGAATGTACAGGCAGCACCGTTTGTCAGGTTTATCTCTGATGACCAGATCTACCAGATTCACCTGGCGTCTCTTGAGGTTCTGGAACGGGTAGGGGTCACGGTTCAGGAGGATGAGGGACTGTCGCTCTTAAAAGAGGCCGGGGCATATGTTAACGGGCGGCGGGTCCGCATCCCTGCGCACCTCGTGGAGGAGGCGCTTCGGACGGCACCTCCCCGGACGGTTCTTTGTGACCGCAACGGCAACCGGAAAATGTATTTAGAAAAGAATGAGATATACTTTGGCACCGGTTCCGACCTACCATTTACCATCGATCCGTACACAGGAGAAAGACGGTCTTCCACCAAAAAGGATGTGGCCACTGCCTCCCGTTTCGTCGACGCCCTCCCCAACATTGATTTTATGATGTCTTTCGGCATCGCCACCGACACCCCCGAGGTGACTTCGGACCTGCACCAGTTTGAGGCCATGGTCACCAGCACGATTAAGCCGATGATTATCACGGCCCACCATGGACCGGGGCTGCTCGATCAAATTGAAATGGCAGCTATAATCCGAGGCGGCTACGAGGCTCTGCGGGAACGGCCGCTGTTCTGCTGCTACGACGAGCCGGTTTCTCCGCTCGTGCACACGATCGAGGGAACTCAGAAGCTGCTCACATGCTCCGAATACGGTATTCCGGTCAACTACACAGCCGGGATAATGGCAGGGGCGGCGGCTCCAGCAACCAGGGCCGGGGCCATAATCCAGGCCAATGCCGAGTGCCTAAGTGGGTTGGTAATGCACCAGCTGAAGCGTAAGGGATCCCCCTTTGTCTATGGTGGGGCCGTCTGTGTTATGGACATGGGGAGCAGCAATGCTGGTTATGCCGCAGCCGAATTCCATCTGAGCAATATGATTGTGACCCAACTGGGCCAGTATTACAAGCTGCCCATATTCAGCACCGCCGGGTGTTCCGACTCCCCCATTTTCGACCAGCAGGCTGCCGATGAGGCCTCCTACACCCTGCTTTTGGCCGGAATGAGCGGGGCGAACCTGATTCATGATGTCGGCTACCTTGAGTCAGGGTTAACGGCCTGCCTGGATTCGCTGATGTACTGTGATGAAATCATTGACCGGGTGCGCTACCTGCTCCGGGGAATACAGATAACGGACGAAAAGATGGCCCTGGACGTTATAGAGCAAGTGGGACCGGCCGGCAATTTCTTAAGCCACCCCCATACATGCAAACACTACCGTGAGGAGTTCTGGTTCCCCAAATACGGCAACCGCGAGCGTTACGAAGGATGGGCGGAAGGCGGTTCCACCACCTTGTGCGAACGGGTACACCGGCAGGTGCTGAAGGTGCTTGCCGAGCATGAACCGCAACAGCTCGACCCCGGAGCCACGGAAGCCATTGCAGCTGTAATTAGGAAGGCCGAAGAAAGGTATGGTGTGAGCCGGTAGCCTACCATACCAATTGGGGGAATTTCGTGCCGGTATTCTCGATTGCGCTGGCGATTGGTTGCTTGTCAGAAGGCTGGGCGTACGATCCCAGCAAACCGGGTTTGCTTGTACTAAGTGCGGCATACCCGGTGGGTGGGCAGTGTGAGATATAGTTGGTTTTCCACAGAAAAAAGGGGCGTTGCTTATGACGCCCTTTTTTCTGTGCTTCAGGAGAGGCGCTTTTCCAAAAAGGTCGCCGCTGCTTTTGTGGAAACCCTTTCGGCCTCGGCCATCGGTTCTTTTGAGAACAGGACCACTGAACCTACCGCTTTCCCGCCAGCAACAATGGGAGCGCAGATGTAGTGATATTCCTTGAGATCAACTCCGGTGAGAAACTCTTTATCACTTACTTTGCCTTCATCCGCGACTTTGTCGTTGAGAATTTTCTCCAGGTAGGTTCCAATTGTCTTGCCGCCGAAGGTTTTTTTTGGCCCCCCCTGGGCGGCCAGGACTTCGCGCTCGTCGGTGATTACAGCGACCACCCCGAGGGCTTCAGTGAGGCTTTTGGCGTACTCATCTGAGAGGTCGGCCAAGGCGTTGTAAGCAGCCTCGTATTTACGGAAGATAATCTCCCCGTCGCGGTCAACGAAAATCTCCAGCGGGTCGCCCTCCCGGATCCGTAAGGTACGACGAATTTCTTTGGGAATGACCACGCGTCCGAGGTCATCAATGTGACGGACAACCCCAGTAGCTTTCATGGAAAAGCCCCCTTTTGGCTTTTTTACTATTATACGCGGATATGGCAAACAATATTAGGGCTGGCCAACATTTTCGATTTTTAGAACGAATCTGGCAAAAAGTTAGCGCTTATGTGATAAGCCGGCTCCTTTTTCCCGGGGAAAAACCGTGATGGATAAAACCGGGCCGGGTCATACTAGGTAAAGAAAATTAAAAGGAGGGCGCTAATGAAGTCCGACAACACTATCAAACGAGGTCGCGCCCCCTCACCGGGGAAAAGCGACTACCCGGTACGGGAACGAGCCGATAGAGAAAAGGGCGGACCACCACGCGGGGAGGACCAGCGGTTCCAGAAACTCGACAAAGTCCTGACCGAGTACAAGGGTAGTCCGGGAACATTGATTATTGTCCTCCATAAGGCCCAGGAAATATTCGGCTACCTTCCGGAAGAGGTGCAGATATACATTGCCGAGGGGTTGGATGTTCCTGTAAGTAAGGTATACGGAGTGGTCACTTTTTACTCTTTATTTTCTACGGTTCCCAGGGGACGCCACCGCGTTGGGGTCTGCCTCGGGACGGCCTGTTATGTCAAAGGGGCGGCCAATTTACGGGCGGAACTGGAAAAGGAACTGGGCATCCATGTCGAGGAAATCACACGCGATGGGCAGTTCAACCTTGAGGTGACCAGGTGCATCGGGGCCTGTGGGCTGGCTCCTATAGTCACGGTTGACGACAATGTCCACGGACGACTAAAGCCGGAAAATGTCAGTGAAATCTTGGGCCGGTACCGGCTCCACTAGGTGGTTTATGGGGGGTTTGGAGATGGATCTTGAACAGTTTTCGGGTGCCGGTGAAACGGTTGTAAATGATCGCCGCTTTATAACGCCGATTGCTGCTGATGGCCAGCGTCCGGATAAGCTTCTCGTTTGCCGGGGAACCGGTTGTAGTTCGGCCGGGAGTGTGACCCTTGGCCAGACTTTGAAGGAAGAGCTGGGGCGGCGGGGTTTGGCTGCCGACATCGAGGTGGTGGAAACCGGGTGTTTCGGTTTCTGTCGCATGGGGCCTATCATGGTCGTCAACCCGGGGCAAGCCTTTTTCTGTCAGGTACAGCCCGACGATGTGCCTGAAATTGTGGGTGTGCTTCTGGAAGGGGGCCAACCGCTGGAGAGGTTGATGTACCGGGATCCAACCACCGATGAGCTGATACAGACCATGTCTGAAATTGACTTTTTCGGCCATCAGGAACGGGTGGTTCTGAAGAACTGCGGTCGCATCAACCCGGAAGACATTGATGAGTACATCGCTTTTGAAGGCTACTTTGCCCTGGCCACAGCCGTCCGGGAAATGACCCCGGGGGAAGTTGTTGATGTGATTAAGAAATCCGGCTTGCGGGGCCGGGGTGGAGCTGGGTTCCCCACCGGACTGAAGTGGGAGTTCACCCGGAACTCCAAGGGGGACATCAAATACGTGATCTGCAACGCGGATGAAGGGGATCCCGGGGCATTCATGGACCGCAGCCTCATGGAAGGCGATCCCCACAGTGTCCTGGAAGGGATGATGCTGGCCGGGTATGCCATCGGCTCCAACCAGGGGTATGTCTATATCAGAGCAGAGTACCCGATCGCGGTCCACCGTCTGGAGATCGCCATCCGGCAGGCTCGGGAGAAGGGGCTCTTGGGCCGCCCCGTTTTTGACAGTTCATTTTCCTTCGACGTGGATATACGGCTGGGCGCCGGGGCCTTCGTCTGCGGTGAAGAAACGGCATTGATTAATTCCATTGAAGGCGACCGGGGCGAGCCAAGACCGAAACCCCCGTATCCGGCGGTATCGGGGCTTTGGGGAAAACCGACACTGATAAACAATGTGGAAACCCTGGCCAATGTCCCCCGGATCATCCGCGGGGGATGGGAATGGTTTGCCGAGAGGGGCACCCCGACCAGTAAAGGGACCAAGGTGTTCGCCCTGGCGGGGAAAATCAACAACACCGGGCTGATCGAGGTGCCAATGGGCACTCCGCTGCGGACGATTATCTACGACATCGGCGGGGGAATCCCCCACGGCCACAAGTTCAAGGCGGCCCAGACGGGGGGGCCATCCGGCGGTTGTATACCGGCAGAGCACCTTGATGTGCCGGTGGATTTTGATTCGTTGATCAAAATCGGCTCCATGATGGGCTCCGGAGGGATGATCGTCATGGATGAGACCGACTGCATGGTGGATATCGCCAGGTTTTATCTTGACTTCAATGTTGATGAGTCGTGCGGGCGCTGTCCCCCATGCCGCATCGGTACGAAGCGAATGTTTGAGATCCTGACCCGGATTACGGAAGGAAAGGGCCAGGTTGAGGACCTTTACACCCTGGAGTCGCTGGGTGCTTTCATGAAGGATGCGGCCCTGTGCGGGCTGGGGCAGACCGCCCCCAACCCGGTCCTGAGTACTCTCAGGTATTTCCGGGAGGAATACGAGGCTCATATCAAAGAGAAACGATGCCCGGCTGGAGTCTGCAAGGCCTTAAGGCACTTCCGGATCGACCCGGATAAGTGCCGGGCCTGCAGTGTCTGCACCAGGGTGTGCCCGGCGGAAGCCATCACCGGGGAGAGGAAAAAGGGGCCATTTGTCATTGACCCGGCTAAATGCATCAAGTGCGGGGCCTGTGTGGAGAAATGCCCGGTCCAGGCAGTCATTCAATAGGAAATTTCGCTAAACAGGGGTTTCTTGTAATAGGGTAGAGTCAACTTGTTGAAAACTGCTGCACGAATATTATTAATAGACAAGAGCCCCATTATCGGTGGGAAGGAATGTACAAACCCGCCGGGGCGAATAACCAAACGATGCTGGCGGCAATAATAAGGGCAAACCGTTAACGGAGGTATTAAACGTGAAACATTTAACCGCCCTGGCGATCAAGTTCGTCATGATTGCCGCCGTGCTGCTTGTCGTTCTATGGCTTCTGGCCGGGCAGCGGCTCATACCGGTTCTAGTCCTGTCCCTGGTTGTTACAATCCTGGCGTATGTAATCGGAGATCTCTTAATCTTACCTACGTTTGGGAACGTGGTAGCCACCGTAGCTGACATTGTCATCTCTTCCCTGACCATCTGGGCTGCCCGCGTGATTGGCATCTCCGGGCTGAGGCCGGCGCTTTGGGCCATCACACTATCGGCTCTGATAATTGGGGTCGGCGAATGGTTCTTCCACCAGTACCTCAAAGACAAAGTGCTGCCGGGGCCGATCAGATCGGGGACATCAAAATAACCCTTTAGTTAATTGAATTTCGCCGATGTTTCTCAGAAAAAACAACTTGTCAAGAACCTGCCAGCCAACAACCGGCAGGTTTTTTTTCGGGTGAAAAGACTTTACAAAACGATGTTAACGGGAACAAAACTCAAGATTTAAGAGTCTATTCTCAAAGAAAAACCGGTAAAGGAAGGGTCGATGCTGTTGAAACCCGGATTTAAGTATTACAGCCTGCTTACCTTGTTGTTCTTTGTGGCCGGGGTGTTTTTTGCTCCAGCAGCTTTTGCTGCCCTACAGGCAACAACGATCGTAATCGACGGACAGGAACTGAACCTTGACACGCCTCCTTTGTTTGAAAACGGCCGAATATTACTACCCGTTCGCAGCCTGGCCGCGGGACTCGGGGCGGACGTAAGTTGGGATGCTGTCACCAGGACGGCTACGGTAGTAAAGGGAAACAATACAGTTAAATTGACAGTCGGGAGCAAGACTGTAATCTGGAATGGCAACCCGATATTTTTGGACAGCCCGATAACGCAGCTGGTCCAGGGCAGGTTGATGATACCTCTAAGGGTCGCGGCCCAAACTCTTGGAGCCACCGTGGAGTGGAACAATCAAACCAGGACTGTAATGATTACGATGCCCAAGCCGGCCCCGGCGCCGGAAAGGGTATATAACGCCGCCTTCCCGGCCCGGGTGGCTTTTACCAACAACGGCCATCTCTGGCTTGTTAACGGCAGTCAGGCCGGCGCGGCGCCGGTACAGATTACCCGTGAAGGCACAGCCCAGATTGTGGGCTGGTCCCGGAACGGGCAGTGGTTGATGTATTTAAAATGGGCCTCGGACGACATATATAGGGGTGAACCACACCTTTGGGTGGCCAAAGCCGATGGTACAGGCGCCTTCCAGGTAGACGAAAAAGCGGTGGTCGATAAGCCCGCCTGGTCGCCGACGGCAAGCACCGCAGCTTATTTCACACAAAACTCCAGTGGTTACCCAGATTTAGACCTGAAAGTGGCGGTGATACAGGACGGCAAGGCTACGGTTACTTCCCTGCTTCCGGGCAGCAGCAGCGTGGTTGATTTCGCCTGGGCTCCGGACGGCCAGAGCCTGGCCATATCCCTGGCACGGACACAGAAGCAGCCCTTGCTCATCGACCAGATTTCCTTGAAGGGAGAACGCAACAACCTCCTCACACTTGGTGAACCTATCAAGCCGGAGGACGGAATTTACCTCTGGGCGGCGACGGGCTTCAAATGGTCTCCTAATGGTCGTTTCCTGGCCTATCATCTACGCCCCAATTCGGGTTCGCTTTCTGCTGACGGGGTGGGAATCCAGGTGCTTGACTTGAAGCAGCCCCGCAAACCACTGGATTTTAGTGGTGGACTGAGTTACGCGGAATGGCTGGCCTGGTCTCCGGACAGCACCCACTTGGCTTACATCGAGGGCGGCGGCCGGGAGGCCACCATTAACAAGCACCTTTTTGTTGTTGACATGCAGGCGGGCGGTAAAGCCACCAATTATGGCGCAGCTGGAAAGGTGGATACCAACCCCGTCTGGACCACCACTCCGCCCTACGGTGTGATTTTCAGCCGGGGCACGGAGACGGCCGCATGGCTTGGGAAGGAGGGGGCGGGAGTTTTGGCGCCGGGGCAGCGCATCTGGCTGCAGCCGATCAACGAAAAAGACCAGGTTCTGACCAGCGGACCGCCACAGACCGCTGATTATCTACCCCTGGTTTCCCCAGCCGGTCAGGATTTGACTTTCCTGCGCTTAGATCGTAATGACATGGGTTCCCTGTACGGTCAGCCCCTCACCGGCGGCAGGGAAAGCGAATTGATCCGCGGTTTAAGCGGCGACCTCGGGTACTATGGCAATTACTACCCTGGCTGGCTGAGTATTTACTGGGAACAATGAAAACCAAATTAACGAGTGGCTACCGGGAGAAAGGTCCCTTTTCAATTAGGCAAACCCCGTTGGGAAAACGCAATTAGGTGGTGGGATATGAGACTGGAAACAGGTTGCCAAAGGAGTTTAGGCCCCAACAGCGAATAATGGTGAAAGTGTCTTCGTTAAGGTGTTTTCAATTAGGGATTTAGGGGGGAAACTGATGAACCGTGCAACCCTGATAACCATCAGGGACACGACCCTGCGCCGGCTGGGGAGGGGTGGAGCAGGTACGCCCCGGATCACTGTGGGGTTGGGCTCAAGTGGAGTCGCTGCCGGGGCTGGCAAACTGCTTTCCCTGGCCAGAGATCAACTGGCCGGGACAGGGGTGGAGGTTGTTCCCGGCGGGGGTTGGGGACTGACGGGCCGGGAACCTATGATCGAGGTCCGGGTTCCGGGCCGGAAACCGGTGGTTTACGCAGACGTAACCGGAGAACGGCTGGAGCGAATCATTCTTGAACACGTGATCGGCCAGCGCCCCGTGCGGGAATGGGCCTTCTGTGTTGTCGATACTGGGGAGCCGGTAAAGTCTTGTCACGTCGAACTGGAAGTGTTAAACTGAAAACAGACCGATTATTGGAAAATATCGGCGCATATCGTCACCGGGTAGAGGAAAGCTAGGCATTGGGAGGCAATGCAATGAAGGGTTATCACAACTACAAGAGTCCCTGGCTCCTGGTAATTTTTTTGATCATTGGCGGTATCATCGGCACCATCATTGGGGACGCCCTGGGCACAATTCCTAGTCTGGCAATTCTCAAGGAGGCCAAAACCATTGGTATCCCGGCAACATCCCTTGACCTGCATGTATTCACCGTTTCCTTTGGGTTACTGCTTAAGCTCAACCTTCTGGGTGTGGTCGGTTTACTCCTAGGGGTATTGGCCTATCGACGGGTGTAGCAGGTAGTGCGCAAGGTATTTCTGGCATCTGCATCCCCACGCCGGGCCGAGATAATGAAACAGATCGGCCTTGATTTTTCTTTGGTCACCGCTGACACTGCCGAAGACCTGACGCAGGATTTGCCTCCCGAAGCCCTGGCGGCTTCCCTGGCGACTCGTAAGGCAGAGACCGTTGTGCCAAGGGTTCGGGCCGGGTTGGTCATCGGTGCTGATACTATCGTTGTCTGTGATGGCAGGGTGATGGGGAAACCGCTGACTGTGGCGGAAGCCGAAAAGATGCTGCGCACATTAAACGGGCGGTGTCATAAAGTCATAACGGGAGTGGCTGTCCTGGATGTCAACAGGAACGCCGTCGTGGACCGCCGGGTTGATGTTGAGTCAACCCTGGTTTTCTTTCGCGAGATTGAAGAAAGGGATATCAAGGCCTACCTTCGGACCGGTGAACCGATGGACAAGGCGGGCGCTTATGGGATTCAGGGGAAAGGGGCGCTGCTGGTCCACCGGATCGAGGGTTGTTACTTCAATGTGGTAGGACTTCCCGTGGGGCTATTGGACCGACTGTTAAAAGAGTTTGGAATCAGGGCACTAGGATAAAATACCAGGGAAGTATGCCGTAGCCGTATGTTATGATAGGCCTGTAAAGTGATGCAAATGGCCTCTGAAATTGAGTACCATCTGACAATCAAAGACCTTCCCAAGGACATCAGACCTCGGGAAAGGCTTGCCGCCGCCGGTCCGCACTCCCTGTCCAACGGCGAACTCCTGGCGATCATTCTGGGGACCGGAACTCACCGGGAATCGGCCCTGACCTTGGCCAACAGGCTGTTAAGCCCATCCGGGCTTCGCTACCTGGCGGAGGCCAGCGTCGAAGAGCTCAGTTCCATTAAAGGAATTGGGCCGGCGAAAGCGGCTCAGATCAAGGCGGCGCTCGAAATGGGCAAGAGGATGGCCGCCAGCAGCAGTGAGGCGCGGCCCAGCGTCTGTTCGCCCCGGGATGCTTCGAATCTGGTCATGGAGGACATGCGGTATCTGGACCGGGAAAGCTTTCGGGTTATCCTCCTTGATACTAAGAATCACGTCCTGGGTATTGAAACCGTTTCCCTTGGTTCCTTGAATGCATCTATTGTTCATCCGCGTGAGCTGTTCCGCCATGCTATTCGCCGGAGCGCCGCAGCTGTCATTTTGGTACACAATCACCCCAGCGGCGATCCGACTCCGAGCCGCGAGGATTTGGAGATTACCCGCCGGATTCGCGATGCCGGTCAACTGCTGGGAATTGATGTCCTGGACCACTTGGTGATCGGGGACAACAGGTTTGTCAGTCTCAAGGAAACAGGATTCATCTAATCAGTCAAGGAAGGGGTTGTAGTAACGCATGATTTTCGCCAAGGACATGGGGATCGATTTAGGGACTGCCAACACCCTGGTCCATGTCAGGGGTAAGGGAATCATTTTGCGGGAACCGTCGGTGGTTGCCATACAGAGGGATACCGACACCGTAATGGCTGTCGGAGAAGAAGCGAAGCAGATGATCGGCAGGACACCCGGGAACATTATCGCCATCCGGCCAATGAAGGATGGGGTCATTGCCGATTTTGACATTACCCAGACCATGCTCAGGCATTTCATTAAAAAGGCTTTAAGGAACAAAACTTTTTTGGTCCGGCCCCGGGTGGTGATCAGCGTTCCTTCAGGTGTAACAGCTGTTGAAGAAAGGGCTGTCCGGGAAGCCGCTCTGCAGGCTGGAGCCAAGGAAGCATACTTGATAGAGGAACCGATGGCTGCCGCCATTGGGGCGGATCTGCCCGTGCACGAACCGACAGGCAACATGATTGTGGACATCGGCGGGGGGACGACAGAGGTGGCGGTTATTTCCCTGGGTGGGATCGTCAATAGCAAGTCCATCCGGGTGGCCGGTGATGAAATGGACGATGCGATTGTGGCCCACATCAAGCGGGCTTACAACCTGATGATCGGGGAAAGGACGGCTGAGGATATCAAGATCAGGATCGGATCGGCTATTTGGACTGGGGAACGGCAAACCTACGAAGTCAGAGGCCGGGACCTGGTGACCGGGCTCCCCAAGACTATTGGGGTCACTTCGGACGAGATTCAGAAGGCCCTGTCGGAACCGGTGAGTACTATCGTTGACGCCATCAAAGTCTGTCTGGAAAAAACCCCGCCGGAACTGGCTGCCGACGTCATGGACCGTGGTATCATGATGGCCGGAGGCGGCTCGCTCCTCAGGGGGCTGGATCGGCTGGTGTCTGAGGAGACTGGTATGCCTGTCCATGTTGCCGAGGAACCGCTGTCTGCTGTTGCTTTGGGAACGGGCAAAGCATTGGAAAACATTGAAACCCTGAGAAGGGTCGCAGTACCCCACAAGAGATTGAACTAGAAGGGCGTGGTCGGTGTGCTCCGCTTTCTATCGAGGACGTTTATCATATTCGTCCTGGTTATTGCGGCCACGTTTGCTCTGATGTGGTTTACAGCAGTACCGCGGCAGGTTCTGGCACCGGTGGAGACCGCGGCCAGGTCTGTCGTTGATCCCGTAAATGCCGGGCTGATGGCTCTAACCCGTTATGCCAGGGGCCTGACGGACATGTTTGTTTCCGTTGGAGAGCTTCAGGGAGAAAAAGCGGAACTGGTGAAGGAACTGGGGGAGCTTCGTCAGGAGAACAATCGGCTCAAGGAATACCAATTGGAGAACATCCGGTTGAGGGAACTGCTTGGTTTCAAAGAAAGCTCCATCAACCAGTTTAATCTGATGGCTGCCTCGGTGGTGGGCCGAAACCCGAGCAACTGGCACAGTACCCTGACCGTGAACCGGGGGAGCCGGGATGGGGTCAAACCCGACATGGTCGTTATTGTCCCCGAGGGTCTAGTGGGCCGTGTTACCCGGGTAACACCTCATACGGCAGAGGTCATCCTGATATTGGACCCGGATGCTGCGGTTGGTGGTGTAAGCCAGACCGTGGATCAGACCCCCGGTGTGGTGGTTGGTACTGATGATGGGCTGGGCTACCTGAAGATGATTCATGTTCCCTATGATGCTGTTATTTCCAAAGGTGATACAATCGTCACTTCGGGGTTAGGCCGCCTGTATCCCAGGGGACTGCGCATCGGCAGTGTAATCCGGGTGGAAAATGAATCAGGCGGGTTTTTGAAGCATGCTATCTTAAAACCGTTCGCCAGTTTCGACCACCTGCAGGAGGTTTTTCTGGTTACCGGGGTCCATGAAGAGAACCTGCCTAAACTGCCGGAACCGCCCAAGGACAACGCCGCCGCCGGTGCCAACGCCAGCGGTACAATCGACTCTGGTGCGGGCAGGCACGGGCCAACCGGCCTTGGTGGAAACGATCAGGGCGGAACAAATGCCGGCACCGCGGATTTGGGGAGAACGGCGACAACGGCCCAACCGGATGTGACACCGCCGCCGGGTATAGGTGAGTAGGAACGGCAGGAGAGGAAATCCATGAGGTACATTGTGCTGGCTGTTGCCGTAGTCGTGGCTTTAGCCCTGGAATCTACGATATTCCCTGTTCTGTCCGTGGCTGGTATCAAACCGGATTTGGTTTTGATTATCGTAATTTTCTTTGCCCTCTTAAATGGCAGCAGGCCCGGGGCCGTCCTGGGCTTTTTTGGCGGGCTTCTTGAAGATTTGTTGATAGGCAAGTTCATCGGAATCAACGCCCTGACCATGATGATCACCGGTCTGGTTGTGGGCCAGATTGAAAACAAGGTGTACCGGGAGAACATTGTTGTCCCGGTAATTCTCACTTACGCCGGCTCGGTCTTCTGTGAAATTCTGTTCCTTCTTTTCGCCCGTTTGGTGGGCATGAACATTCCTTTCTGGGGCGGTTTGGCCAGAGTCGGCATTCCTGTGGCCATTTATAACTCCTGCCTGGTGCCTCTCGTATACGGAAAGTTTTACCGTTCCAGTACAAAGGGCTGGCTAAAAAACAGACAGGCGGCCCAAGTTTAGGAGAGGGGCTATGAACCCAAAGAAACTGGAGCACAAACTGAACACTTACCTGGTCATTGTGATTGGGATCTTCGCCCTGCTTTTCCTGCGCCTCGGCATGCTTCAGGTGGTTGAGGCTCACAAATACCAGGCGCAATCAGATGAAAACCGGGCCAGGAGGATAATTGTTTCCGCTCCCAGGGGGGAGATACTTGACCTCAGTGGGGAGAAGCTGGCCAAGAGCAAGCTGGTATACACGGTGTCCATCGCCTACCTGGGGCTGAAGAACCAGGACGAGGTGGTCTACCGCTTAGCTTCCCTGATTGGGGACCCCAAAATTACGCCGGATTACATCAATGCTTTGATTAAAGACCGCAAGTACCGCTTGTTTGAGCCGATTATCGTTAAACGGGACATCCCCTGGTCGGTGGTCGAGGCCCTGGAAGAAAGGCGGCAGGAACTGCCTGGCGTCAATATTGATATTGAGCCGATGCGATTTTACCCATATCAAAGTCTAGCCGGCCACCTTCTCGGATATGTCCGGGAAATCAGCCCCGAGGAACTGGAGAAATATCAAGATCGAAGGTACCGTCAGGGAGATCTGATCGGCAAAACTGGTTTGGAAAAAACATATGAAGAGTACCTCCGGGGAGAAGACGGGTTTAAACTTGTCGAGGTAAACGTTAACGGCCGCCCCATTCGGGATTTGGTGACAATCCCCCCGATTCAGGGAAACAATGTCGTGACTACGATTAACGCCAAACTGCAGCAGACGTTGGAGAAGAGCATGGATGCTACCCTGCAGCAGGTACAGAAGAGCTACCCCAAGGCCAAAGCGGGGGCAGCCGTGGTAATTGATGTCAAGACAGGGGGAATCCTGGCCATGACCAGCCGCCCCGCTCTTGACCCAAACGATTTTACCGGACTCCTGGCGCGGGATAAGTTTAATGAATACTACACTGCCAAACCAGCCGGCATTATCAACCGGGCGACTCAGGGAACCTATCCTCCGGGTTCGACCTTTAAACCCGTGACCGCGATGGCAGCTCTCGAATCCGGGAATCTTGACCCTGAGCATGATTATGTCGACTGTAAGGGAGCGTACTGGATCAGTCCGTTTATCAAATGCTGGGGCGTTCATGGCAGGTCCGACATACTCCGGGCTCTGGCTGTGTCCTGTAATACCTTCTTCCAGGAAGCTGGTCGAAGAGCCGGAATCGATTGGCTGGATAAGGTCGCCAGGGAATTCGGGCTGGGGCGCTCCACCGGGATCGATCTTCCGGGGGAGGTTCCGGGGCTGCTGCCAACTCCCGACTGGAAGAAGGAACTGAACGCCAGGATTATCGCCAATAAATACGAGAAGCGGGAAAAGGCCCTCGAAGAAAAGTATAAAGGCCTTCTGGCCTCGGCTTCTTCCCAGGACGAGAAGAACAAGCTGTTAAAGAAAAAGGAACGGGAGAAAAAGGTTCTTGAAGAGTACCGTCGAATCGACTACAATTTTGACACCACATGGCAGCCATATGACACATTTAATCTGTCCATCGGTCAGGGGAGCAACAACTACACACCCCTGCAGTTGGCCAACTATGTTGCTACCCTGGCCAATGGCGGCAACCATATGCAGCCTTACCTGGTAAGCAGGATTGTGACTCCCGACGGGAAAGTGGTTAAGGCGTTCCAACCCAGGGTATTAAACCAGGTGTCAGTTTCCCAGGAGAACATGGATATCGTTAAACAGGGAATGCTGCAGGTTGCCCAGCCGGGTGGGACAGCTTACTACCTGTTTCGGGATTTTCCTCCCGAGATAAAAGTGGCGGCAAAGACCGGTACGGCTCAAACCGGGCGAAAAGGCGACGACTCCAGTCGAGACTATCATGGCGTCTTTATTGCCTTCGCCCCGTACGATAACCCTCAGATCGCTTTCGCCGGCATAATCGAGTACGGCTACCACGGCAGTTCCTCGGCTGGGGTAATCGCCAAAGAGGTGTTTAAGGAGTATTTTGGCATCAAGGATCGGCCTGTTGTTTCCACATCGACACCTTCCGGGCAGCAAGGTTCGACCACACCGGCGGCGGGCACGAACCGAACCGGATCACAGGGCGCCGGAGGCACGGTTAATGCCGGTGCCGGTAGCGGTACTCAGGGCGGCAATACGGGGGAAACCTCCGAGGACCAGAGCGGACCTGGCAGCGGCGACAATAACGGCGACATGGCCCCGGCTCCGCCGGAAAACCCCGGAGGGACGCTTGCACCCGAGTAGGTGACTGGTAGCGTCTGGTGTCGTCTCCTGGGGAGCAAACGGGTGCAACTGTCTATTAGTGCCAGAAAATCAGGGAAAAAAGGCCATCCTTTTGTCAAAACCCTGGAAGGAATTGATCGCCCCTCTGTAGAAATGTAGGATAGCATTTGGCAGAGGGGTGATCGTTTTTTTGGCCAAAAATTTGGAGCACCACAGGATAGTTTTCAAGGGTACCAAAAACGGGTTAACCGTGAAGATTCACCCCGATCTCGAATATGAGGACGTAAAGGACAAGCTTTTTGATAAACTGAAGCTTTATGACCGGTTTCTGTCAGGAGCCGATGTCCTGCTGGATTGGGGAGGAAAAGAACTGGCGGTTGAACGGATGGATGAACTGCAGCAGCTGCTGTCTGCGGCTGGCCTAAACCTGAAGGGAACCGTCAAATCCAGCCCCTCAAGTTTGCATCTCCAGGAGGAGAACCTGATGAAAGATATCCAATCCGAGGGGGCCGGCCCTGATCAGAACAGCAAATCGGCTGTTTCCCCCGAACGGCGCACGCCCGCCAAAGCCGGGGACCCTCCCCGCTCGCTCAAGGTTGTGTCTGAACCTGAACCGGATAAACCCCGAGAACCGAACGGCCATCCGGAAGTTTCAGAACACACGATTCTGATTCAACGAACCATCCGCTCCGGGCAGACGATCCATTACCCTGGGAACATTGTAGTTCTGGGCGATGTAAACCCGGGAGCCGAAATCGTAGCCGGGGGTAACATCATTGTCATGGGGAACCTGCGCGGAATTGCCCACGCCGGCGCTACGGGGGACGAAAATGCCGTCGTTACGGCATTCAGACTGCAGCCCTCCCAGCTGAGAATTGCGGACCATTTCACCAGAGCGCCCGACAACGAGTCCGGTTCGCCGGACCAGCCGGAGGTTGCTCGTGTCAGGGACGGGACCGTAATTATTGAAAAATATCAGCCTGTTGAGAGGCAGCCCAAGAAATAAACTGTGATGCTGTAGAGGAGGATACGCATGGGGGAAGTTATTGTAATTACATCCGGAAAAGGGGGAGTTGGAAAGACTACCACCACCGCCAATATCGGCACAGCCCTCGCTGTCCTGGGACATAAGGTTGCTCTTGTCGATACAGATATTGGGCTGCGCAACCTCGATGTGGTTCTCGGCCTGGAAAACCGTATTGTCTATGATATTGTTGATGTTACCTCCGGGCACTGCCGGTTAAAACAAGCCCTGATCAAAGATAAGCGGTTTGAGGGGCTGTTCCTCCTCCCGGCGGCTCAGACAAAAGAAAAGACGGCGGTTAACCCCCAACAGATGATTGCTTTGTGCCAGGATTTGAAGAAAGAGTTTGACTACTGTATAATTGACTGCCCCGCCGGCATCGAGCAGGGGTTTAAGAACGCTATCGCCGGGGCGGAAAAAGCGGTTGTCGTAACCACTCCCGAAGTTTCCGCCGTTCGGGATGCGGACCGCATTATTGGCCTGTTGGAAGCAGCCGAACTCCGGGAACCCAAGCTTGTTGTCAACCGCATCCGGCCGGAAATGGTCAAGAAAGGGGACATGATGGATATCGATGACATGATCGATATCCTGGCAGTCGACCTTCTCGGGGTCGTCCCCGAAGATGAGACCATCGTTGTTTCCACCAACCGTGGTGAGCCTGCCGTTCTTGATTCTGAATCCAAGGCGGGCGCAGCATACCGGAACATTGCTCGCAGGATTGCCGGCGAAGATGTGCCTTTGATGAATCTCGATGGCGAAGAAGGCCTCATGGAAAGGCTAAAGCGTTTCTTCGGATTCCGCAGAGGGTAGAAAGGGGAGCGGAAAATGAGCTTGCTGGATTTTATTACCCGGATGCTGGGAAAAGACGTTGATCCTCCGAGTAAGACAGTTGCAAAAGAAAGGCTCCGTCTGGTGCTGGTGCATGACCGCGTCAACGTTTCCCCCAAACTTCTTCAGGCCCTCAAGGAAGACTTGATTAGAGTCATTTCTGATTACATGGAAATTGACGAATCGGCTCTCGAAGTCAGCCTGAGCAGCGAAAGCGACTCTGTCGCTCTGGTCGCCAACATCCCGGTGCTGAAGATGAAGAGGACGTTTCGAGCCTAGCCAATGAATTGAAATTAATGTCAGCTTTTTGAAGAGGGGTTCCTTCCAGGAGCCTCCTTTTTGTTTGTATAGGAAAATTTTTGGGACATTTCCCTCTGCAGTTTTTCTTTTGGAAAAGTACCAACATATCTCATTTACCCGACCCTGGATTAGAGGGGCAGTTTCCAACATAAAAAAGATTGAATGATCGCGTGAAACGGAATCAAATTACAGGTGCGGAAGAAAATGGATGCAATCCGCCCAGGAGGAACCCAGGTAGGGCCAGAGGGCGTTTGACAAGACAATGCTCCCAACTGCACAATATATGGTAATACTTACTTCGGCAAAGAAGCCGAAAACTTGGGCGAAGAAGTCGCAGGTTCACTTGCGGCTTTTTTGTTTGGAATCAATTTTATATTCCTTCAGCTAACCGGCGAAGGTGTCGGTGAAAGTCCCCATCAAAAATTTCTTTAGGAGGGATCTTTGTGCGACACTTCAAGGTGGCTGTATTGTTGTCTCTAGTAGGTTTATTGGTTCTGCCGGGGGTTGCCCTGGCGGCCGGGGTCGAAGATATCAATGCGGGAGACACGGCCTGGCTCCTGGTTTCCACGGCTCTGGTTATGATTATGACACCCGGGTTGGCGCTGTTCTACGGCGGTATGGTGAGAAGGAAAAACGTCCTGTCAACGATTATGCAGAGCTTTGTTATTCTGGCACTGGTTTCGGTTCAATGGGTGCTGTTCGGGTATTCACTGGCGTTCGGTCCTGACATCGGTCACATTGTTGGTAACCTTGACTGGTTGGGCTTCAACAACGTGGGGTTTGCGCCCAATGCGGATTACGCCGGTACCATCCCTCACCAGGTATTTGCTCTGTTCCAGCTTATGTTCGCCATCATCACTCCGGCTTTAATCAGTGGATCTTTTGCTGAGAGAATGAGATTCCCGGCCTTCCTGTTATTCTCATTACTTTGGGCCACCTTTGTCTACGATCCGCTCGCTCACTGGGTGTGGGGCGTCGGCGGCTGGCTGCGCAATCTGGGCGCTCTGGACTTCGCTGGCGGAATTGTCGTTCACATTAGCGCCGGTGTATCGGGTCTGGTGTCCGCCCTGGTACTGGGCAAGCGGAAAGGTTATGGCAAGGAGCCGATGCCTCCTCACAACCTGCCCACCATTTTTCTGGGGGCCGGCCTCCTGTGGTTCGGCTGGTTCGGTTTTAACGCGGGCAGCGCCCTGGCGGCCAACGGCCTGGCAGCGAGTGCGTTCCTTGTCACCAACACCTCAGCAGCTGCTGGTACCCTGAGCTGGATGTTTACCGAGTGGAGGCTGCACGGCAAGCCTACCTTGCTGGGAGCAGCCAGCGGCTGCATCGCCGGTCTTGGCGCCATCACGCCGGCGGCCGGTTTTGTCACCCCCTCATCCGCAATCATCATCGGATTGGTGGCCGGTATCATATGCTGTTTGGCCGTGAGTGTCATGAAGCAAAAGATTGGTTATGACGACTCCCTCGACGTCTTTGGTTGCCACGGAGTAGGCGGTACTTGGGGTACCCTGGCTGCAGGATTATTCGCCACTAAACTGGTAAACCCGGCCGGTAACGATGGTCTGTTCTATGGAAACCCATCTCAGTTGTGGGTACAGTTCCTGGCTGTTATTACCACATGGGTCTTTGTTGCTGTCGCGACTTTTGTTATACTAAAAGTGGTAGGGGTAATCACCTCGTTGCGTGCCACCGATGAAGAAGAAGAGACTGGGCTGGATCTCACGCAGCACGGCGAGAATGCCTATCCCGATATGGCGGTGGCCTTCCTGGATGGCCGTTCGGTTTACGCCGGTTCAGAAAAAGAACTCTCCGTGGAAGTACTGCCAACGTGATTTAATTGAGGGAGGGAAACCGATGCGCAAGATTGAGGCAATTATCCGGCCAAACAAACTGGATGCCGTTAAGGAGGCCATGGGCCAGTTCGGCATCCACGGCATGACTGTTACGCATGTCACAGGCTGTGGTTTACAAAAGGGTAAAACAGAGGTTTACCGGGGAAGTGTGTACTCCATCGATCTTCTCCCCAAAGTTAAAATCGAGGTAGTCGTACGCGACAAGTATGTAAATGAAGTCGTAGACATCATCATCAAAAACGCCAACACCGGACATATTGGTGACGGGAAAATCTTCATCTACCCGGTTGAGGACGCCGTCCGCATCCGAACCGGAGAACGCGGAGAGGATGCAATTTAAGTAAAGGGTTCCCCAAGAATACAATATACCTTGGGTGAAATAACTTGACAAAAACTGTCTCCGTCTGTAACAATAGATACAAATAATATTCAGGCGACGAAGCCAAAACTCTGGGCGAGGAAGCCGCAGGTTAATCTTGCGGCTTTTTTGTTTTGGATCGGTCCAATTTATGTTGCTGCAGCAACCGGCGAAGGTGTCGGTCAAAATCCCCGTCAAAAAATTTCTTTAGGAGGGATCTATATGCGACACTTCAAGGAAGCTGTATTATTGTCTTTTATTGGTTTGTTGGTATTGCCGGGGGTTGCCCTGGCGGCCGGGGTCGAAGATATCAACGCGGGGGACACTGCCTGGCTTCTAGCCTCCTCGGCACTGGTCATGATCATGACACCCGGGTTGGCCTTGTTCTACGGCGGCATGGTGAGAAGGAAAAACGTTCTGTCCACTATCATGCAGAGCTTCGTTATTCTGGCTCTCGTGTCGGTTCAATGGGTGCTGTTCGGGTATTCACTGGCGTTCGGTCCTGACGTGGGTCACATTATAGGTAACCTTGACTGGTTGGGCTTCAACAATGTTGGCTTTGCTCCCAACGCGGATTACGCCGGAACCATTCCCCACCAGGTATTTGCCGTGTTCCAGCTCATGTTCGCTATCATTACTCCGGCTTTAATCACAGGGTCTTTTGCTGAGAGAATGAGATTTCCGGCCTTTGTGTTGTTCGCTTTACTCTGGGCGACCTTTGTCTACGACCCCCTGGCTCACTGGGTATGGGGCGTCGGCGGATGGCTGCGCAATCTGGGAGCCCTGGACTTCGCCGGTGGTACTGTCGTTCACATCAGCGCCGGGGTAGCAGGCCTGGTTTCCGCCCTTGTGTTGGGCAAGCGGAAAGGTTATGGCAAGGAACCCATGCCTCCCCACAACCTGCCCACTACTTTTCTGGGGGCCGCCCTTCTGTGGTTCGGGTGGTTCGGCTTTAACGCGGGCAGTGCCCTGGGTGCAAACGGCCTGGCCGGGAGCGCTTTTCTGACGACCAATACGGCTGCGGCCGCAGCTACTCTGGGTTGGATATTCACTGAGTGGGTGCTGCATGGTAAACCCACCATGCTCGGAGCAGCCAGCGGCTGCGTGGCCGGTCTGGTGGCCATCACGCCGGCTGCGGGTTTTGTTACCCCCTTGTCTTCAATTGTCATCGGATTGGTAGCCGGTATCATATGCTGCCTGTCTGTCAGCGTTATGAAGCAGAAGATTGGTTATGACGACTCTCTCGATGCCTTCGGCTGCCACGGCGTGGGTGGTACCTGGGGCGCTCTTGCCACCGGGCTGTTTGCCACAAAAATGGTGAACTCGGCCGGTAACGACGGCCTCTTCTACGGAAACCCGCACCAGTTGTGGGTGCAATTCCTGGCGGTGGCCGCGTCGTGGGTGTTTGTCGCGGTGGCCACTTTTATCATACTTAAATTGGTAGGTTTGGTGACATCGTTGAGGGCGAACCCCGAGGAGGAGGAAACCGGCCTCGATTTGTCCCAACACGGCGAAAATGCCTACCCCGACATGGCTGGAGCCTTCTTGGATGGCTATACCCAGCACGGCGGTTCTGGAAATGCACTGTCTGTGTAATCAATACCTAAAAAGATGGAGGGAGGAAAACTGATGCGCAAAATAGAGGCGATTATTCGCCCAAGCAAGCTTGACGCCGTAAAGGAGGCCTTGGGCCAGTTCGGAATCCACGGTATGACTGTTACGCATGTGACGGGCTGTGGTTTACAGAAGGGCAAAACCGAGGTTTACCGGGGCAGTGTATATTCCATTGATCTCCTGCCCAAAGCCAAAATCGAGATAGTGATCCGGGACAAATACATTGATGAAGTCATAGCCTTAATTGTGAAAAACGCTCAAACAGGACATATCGGTGATGGTAAAATATTTATCTACCCGGTTGAGGATGCCATTCGGATCCGGACGGGTGAGCGCGGGGAAGTGGCTATTTGAACTGAGGCGTCGGTTCAAAGTTTAGGCTGCAAGACGTACAAGGGGCTGTTGACCATGTTGTCAACAGCCCTTTTGACGCTAGCGGGGAGGAGTTAGTGTCTTAAATCCATGGCTCCCTTGCACTCTGTAAATCAATGAAAAGGAACCCACTCCTTGCCAGGCAATACCTTATTAAATGGTATGCCAGGATTGGTCCACCGCATTAAATAGGTACGGAACGTGAAACTTCACGTATTTGTAGTACTTTATGTAATACGGAAGAGTCAGAAGGTCGCCCAAAGATTCCAGGACCCGGTGAACGGCGCCATAACCCCACGGGGTGATTTCAAAGGATATCAGAAGCTCTTTGAGCAATACGGTCACATACTTCGGGGCGAAAGCCAATCCGAATGCTCCCAAAAATGCCGCCGGGAGGTTTCCGGTGATCGTGGAAAGCAGGAAACCAAGCGAGTAGAGTGCCAGCAGGACCGAGGTGGTTACGGCAAACCACGTCAGGACGACCGGTGTGGTATAATTTGCCGGCAGGACCAGAGCCATAGCAATAATAAACAGCAGATTGACAACCATAATCCCGATAATGGCCCCCGCGCCCACGAGAAACTTGGTTACGGCTATTTCCCGCCTGCTGACAGGGGTGGCGACCAGAAACTCCAGGGAATTCTGGGCCCGTTCCTGAGCTATCGGAACAACACCGAGAGCCAATACTATAAACACGGCGAAGATACCCATTGAGGACTGGCCAAAGTCACCTGCCACCATTTTAGAAATCGGGTCAGACCACAAGTTGGCACTGTTGTAGGCGCCAAGCCCCAGGTATACTTCGAGGTTAATGGCCTTGATAAAGAGGAATATCGTACTCACAATCGGCGTCATACTCATCAACACGAAGGCGGCCCAGAATTTCCACCAGTTTTGCCGCCATTCCATCCAGGCAATGGCCTTATTCCAGTACGGGAGTTTCATGGCCGTAGCCCTCCTTTCGCAGGGAGTGGATGAACAGTTCTTCCAGGCCGATATCCACGGTCTCTACATAAGCCGGGTTGAGGGCATTGATCCGTTCAAGGGTTTCGGCAAAGCGGTCACCCACGACGATGGAGAATACCTTCCCCTGGGATTCCACCGAGATGATTTCGGGAATTCTGCTGACTTCTTCGGGAAGGCCATCGGGAAAGACTGCCTGGATCTCTCCCTGGTGCCGGCTTTCAGTTCGTCCATGGACCGGTGAAAAAGGAGTTTACCCCTCATTACAGCGGCCACCTGGTCCGGCAGCCGCTCCACATCGTTCAGGTTGTGGGTGGAGAAGAATATGGTGGTGCTGCCGGAAGCGGCTTCCTGCATAATAAGCTGCATAAAGTGGTGCTTCATCACTGGATCCAACCCGCTGGTGGGTTCGTCCAGAATGAGGAGCCGGGGCCGCACCGACAGGGCGATAATCAGGGCCAGCTGGGTCTTTATTCCTTTGGACAGCGCCCGTACCTGCTTGTGTTCCGGAAGTTCGAAGGTGTGGAGCAGAGTTTTGCACCTGTTTGCATCCCAGGTTGGGTAAACCCGGGTGCAGAACCCCAGGATTTCCTCAACCTTGAAAAACGGATACATATGCTGAACGTCCGCTATGTAACCGATGTGTCTCCTGAGTTCACCCGAAGGGGTGGTAATGTCCGAGCCCAGGACGGCAGCCGTTCCCGAAGTGGGTGTAATAATTCCCATCAGCATCCGGATCAGCGTGGTCTTGCCGGCGCCGTTGGGGCCGACCAGGCCGAAGACGCTTCCCTCCGGAATTGCCAGATCGAGTCCGTCCACTGCCGGCTCCCCGTCAAATTTCTTCGTCAGCCCTTTGGTTTCGATTGCCAATTCCGGCATTTATCGTTGCCTCCTTTCCCGGTACCATTCCCGCACGGTTTCTTCCATTAAAGAAAGCATCTCCTGTTCCTCCATCTGCATGTGGTATGCTTCCACCAAAATCCTGTTAAGCATCGGGGCAATTTTTTTCTTTTTTTCCTCTATGCCCATTTGGTTTCCGCAGGTGGACACAAATGTTCCCCGCCCCCGTAACGTTTCGATGACTGCCTCCCGTTCCAACTCCTGATAAGCCTTCGCTATCGTGTTCGGGTTGATGGCGATTCGGGTGGCCAGCTCCCTTACCGATGGCATCCTGTCCCCGGGGGACAAGACCCCCTTGGCTACAGCCTCTTTGACCCCTTCCACCAACTGCTGGTAGATGGGAGTACTCGATCTCTGGTCAATATTAAACCACAAGCCGTTTCCTCCTTTCCTTACAAGGCGAAGGTGCACGGTACGTGTACCATGTGTACCACATCAGATAGTACACCATCATGTTAATGCCATTCTCTTTCCATGTCAATAGTTAAAAAAATTTTTCCAGCGAGCGTGGCGAGGGTTATCCGCCTGTAAGGTATCCATTTGGCTTCCGAACGCAAAGAACCCACGCCGAAGCTTCCTCACCGCTTTTGGCAAAGCGATCCCTGGTGGGGGGGCGTCTATTAGTGACCTTTTCTTGGTGTATGGACGTTTTTCTTTGGATTAGTTTATAATTAGTCTGACAGGAAATAGGATGGGAGACGAATCTGTTGATCAACCGGAAATTAATCAGAAACGTGGATTATTCGTTTATCGTTGTCGTCGGCATCATCTTGTGCTTGAGTTTGTTGGTTCTGTCCAGCGCCACTGCCAACATCAATCCTGACAAGTGGATTTATGTCCGCAAGCAGGTGATTTGGATAGGGCTGGGGCTGGCGGCAATTCTGGCAACCCTCAGCGTTGACTACACGCGGTTGCAGAAGTACAGCAACCTTCTATACCTGTTGAACCTTGGTTTCCTGGCCTCAGTGCTGGTTATGGGTAGGGCATCGCACGGGGCCCAGTTATGGATTTCTTTCGGATCCTTTGATTTTCAACCGTCAGAACTGGCCAAAATCCTGGTTATCATCACCTTTGCCGGTTTTCTCAATAAACGACAGGGTAAATTGGAAAGATTCCGGGACCTGATTCCGTGCTTCATCCACGTTGCGATCCCTTTGCTTTTGATCTTGGCCCAGCCTGATCTGGGAACATCTCTGGTGTTTCTTGCCATTACTTTTGGAATGCTGTTCCTGGCCGGCGCCAAGCCATCACTCCTGATGGGGCTGCTCAGTTTCGGTTTTGTGGCGGTGGGTCTAGCTCTTTTTGCTCACTTCAGCCTGGGAATGCCCCTGCCGCTTGAAGATTACCAAATCAAACGTTTGGTTGTCTTTATTAACCCTTATCTTGATGGCCAGGGCGGCAGAGGGGCGGGGTGGCATGTCATTCAATCCCTTGTGGCTATCGGTTCCGGTGGTTTGCTCGGAAAGGGGTTGTACCAGGGTACTCAGGTCCAACTGAATTTTCTTCCCGAGCATCATACCGATTTTATCTTTTCAGTTGTCGGTGAAGAACTGGGTTTTTTAGGGGCCACGGTTCTGCTTGTGCTGTACTTAATCCTGATCATCCGGGCGATAAAAATTGCCATGAAGGCCAAGGATCTTTATGGTACCCTGCTGGTTATAGGCATAGCCTCGATGTGGATGTTCCACATTCTGGAGAATATCGGTATGGCAATCGGCGTTATGCCTATAACCGGAATCCCGTTGCCATTTCTCAGTTACGGCGGCAGCTCTATGCTGGTGAACATGATTTCCGTTGGCATCCTTCTCAATGTCAACCTTCGGCGGCAAAACATCCTGTTCTAGTCCCCGCCGGCCGCTTTTGCCCCATTCTTTTTCCTCCTAAAGTTATATCCTTCCAGGTAAGGAATATAATTTAATTGAAGGAAAAAGCTCGGGGGGGTGACGGGAGTGAAGGGAAAACTGGTACCGGATAATTACCAGCCGGTTGTTCGCCAATACCGGACCAGCGGCTTGGTCCCAAAACCGGTAAAAAAAAAGCAGTTCTACCAGGTTGCGATCAGCGTCATTATTTTTCTGGTGGTGATAGCCAGCTTCCAGACTGACTACACCGTATCCAGGACGGTACAAAAGCAGGCGAAATACCAGCTTACGCATAATACCGACTTGTCCCCGGGCTTGTACTCCCTCCGCCGGTTTCTTACGTGGGCGGCCGCGCTGGAAAGCTCTCCGGGCCAGGCGGAGGTTGCCATGTCTCCTTCCATCTGGTCGGGCTTTCCAATTTCCGGGCGCGTTGTCCGTGGCTTTGGCCCCTATTTTTCTCAGCCGGGAGGGTCTAAACAGTTTCATAACGGAATCGACATAGCGGCCCGCCAAGGCACTCCTATCCGGGCTTACGGGGGAGAGGTTGTTAGTATCAAAAACGGCGGGGATGCCGGACAAGTTTTGGAAATTAAGGATTCAGCGGGGATAACCACGGTCTACGGATACTGCCGTGAGGTAAAGGTTAAGGAAGGGGAAAGGGTAACCAAAGGTCAGGTAGTCGCTTCTCTTGGCGGAGGGAATGCCGAAGCCGGATCCACGCTGCATTTCGAGATCAGGGTGAACGGCAAACCGGTTGATCCATTCGTTTACTTGGACGGAACCGGTGAGAGGCAGCCATCGAGCTACCCTGTCACAACCACCAATTGAGGTTTTTACTTGGTTTTTGACTGGAATGGGTAGGGCCTGGGTCCGAAATATATGGGACCCAGGCCTCAATTTATCAAAAAAACCCCAGAAATTATTGCCATCTTTCGGATTATTTTATAGGATTAAAAAAAGGAGGTATGTCAGATGAGGAGATGGAACAAACCGTTTGTTCTTGTTATCTGCATGGTGTTTTTGTTGAGCATAGCTGGGACTGCCTCTGCCAAACCAGGGGGTGTACCGGCCGGCCGCGGAGCCGGCAAACCGGCGGGGTCAGTCAGTCTGCAGCCGCAATCGGTAGAGGGTCAGCAGGTGACCGATCCCGGGCAGGATTTACTGTCGGGCAAGCATCAGGTCCAGGCGGTCCAGGGGAAAGCCAAAGGCGTCAAAGTAAAGGTAAGTGGTTCTGAACTGAAATTTGATATCCCCCCAGTAATTAAGTACGGGCGGACACTGATACCAGTACGTGCCCTGATGAACGGGTTGAAAGCTGAGGTGCAGTGGGAGGCTGTCACAAACACGGTGACAATCACCAAGGACGGCAAGGTGGTAGTCCTTACCCTTGGATCAAACAAGGTCAGTGTCGATGGAAAAGAGGTTACCCTTGATGTTCCCCCCATGTTGGTCAGCAATCGGACATTTGTGCCAATTCGATTTCTGGCTCAGACTTTTGGTTACAGGGTAGGCTTTGACGAAGACACCCAAGCAGTGGATATCGTACCGCCGCCGGCCACAGGAGACAATCCGACAGATGGAACCACCCCAACAGATGGAACCACCCCAACAGACGGAACCACCCCAACCCTGGGACAAACAGCAAGACAGTAATCAGGATAATGCAGAAATTTGGTTAAATGCTCCGACACAAATAGAACTGAGTGATTCTGATTGCATCCCGCTGGCTTCCGGCGGGATATTTTTTGTTGGGTTAGCCGCCGAATTCGATCTCTAAATTTTCTATTTAGCAAAAAACGACAATTTTGCCCTCGACTGGAAGCCAGCACTTTGTTAAAATAATCACAAATGATTGCTATTTTTGGAACAAAGAGGCAGATTGAAGGGATTCGTTTGACTAAATTCTTAAAGTGTTTTACCGAGTTCTTTAAGAACAGCGATAAAGTACTTTCCGGAAACAGGCGTGGGAAGGAAAATTTCGGGGAAGCTGATGACTTGTATCGTTTATTGGCAGAAGCTCGGGACTTGATATGGCGGGTACGCCTTCGTCCCACTTTTGGCTTTGACTATGTAAGTCCAGCATCAATTACAATTACGGGTTATTCCCCGGAAGAGCTTTATGATGATCCTTCCCTGTTGTTCAAAATCGGGCACCCCGAAAACATACCTCTTCGACAAGCCGTCACACATCCCTCAAAGCCACTGGAGGGAATTGTGATTAGATCCCACGTCCACAAAGACGGAAGGCTTGTGTGGACCGAACAACATAATGTACCGATTTTCGATCATGATGGCTGCATTGTGGCGATCGAAGGAATAGTGCGGGATGTTACTGAACGAAAAAAAGCGGAAGAGGAGCTGCAACACCGTCTGGCCCTGGAAAAGGTTGTTTCTCAAGTTGCCGCCATGCTGGTTTCGGAAGATGAGGTCGATTTTCGCTTGATGTTGGAAATCTTGGGGAAGGTCGTGGGAACCAACATTGCTCACGTCTTTTTCTTAAAAGAAGACGGAAGGAAAATTGATAGGGTCTTTGAATGGTGCAAATCAGGAATAAGGTCCGAAATGGAAAAACTTTCAGGAGTTGAGTTAAAATCTCTTACATGGGGGATAGACAAACTCAAGCAGAAAAAAAACATTATTGTCCCGGACCTGGCGGAATTACCTGTGGAGGCATCTGCTGTAAAAAAGCATTTGGACAAATTTGGAATAACATCGTTCCTTTTGGTGCCCGTACTCTCCAACTGCCAACTCCTTGGGATTCTCGGTTTCTATTCTGTCGGAGATACAAGAATCTGGTCAGATGAGGACGTACGTCTTGTGCGAATGGTTTCCGAGATAATATCTGTTTATACCCGACGAAAACAGGCGGAAGAAGCACTGATAAAGAGCGAGGAGCGGTACAGGTCGCTTGTTGAGAACCAGGGGGAAGGGGTCGTAATACTTGATAGCGAAGCAAGGTTCACTTTTACAAATCCGATGGCTGATAACATCTTTGGGCTTCCTGCCGGAGACCTCGTCGGCCGGAGCTTAACGGAATTTATGGCCTTAAAGAACAACGCCTTTGTTAAAGAGCAGATGGAAAAGCATCCGGAAGGGCTGAAAAGTACCTTCGAGCTTGAGATAGCCCGTTCAGACGGGGAAAAGCGAATACTACTTGTTACGGCTACGCCCAATTTTGACAACGGTGGAAAACTGACAGAAGCTCTCCTGATTTTTCGTGATGCTACTGAACAAAAGCAGGTGGATGAGAAAATAAGATACTTCAGTTTCCACGATCAGCTAACAGGTTTGTATAACCGGGCTTTTTTTGAGGAAGAACTGAGACGCTTGGATACTGGAAGGAAATTGCCCATTAGTGTTTTAATCGGGGATGTCAACGGCCTAAAACTTGCCAACGATCTCTTCGGGCATCTGGACGGAGACAAACTGTTAATTCAGATAGCCCGAATACTGGAACGCTCGTGCCGCAAGCATGACATTATCGCCCGTTGGGGTGGGGATGAGTTTGCCATAATATTTCCTGGAACTTCACAAAGGGCTGTTGCCCATGTCCGTGAGCGAATCAAAAAGTTGTGCGGGGAGACTCCAGGAGTGCCAATAAAACCCAGCATTGCTTTAGGAGTAGCAACGAAAGAGGCGCCCGAACAGGATATCCAGGAAGTACTTCGGGAAGCTGAACGAAATATGTACAAGAACAAGTTTGTGGAGAGTAAGAGCATCCGCAGTTCCATCATTTTTTCCTTACACCGGGCTCTAGGGGAGCGAGTTGATGAAACAGAACATCATACCCAGGAATTACAGAAACAAGCCCTTCGGCTTGGTAAGGCATTGAGGTTACCGGACAACCATTTGAAGGAATTATCCCTTTTGGCTTTATTACATGACATTGGCAAGATAGCAATACCGGACAGTGTTTTGATGAATCCTGGGGGTTTGGCCCAGGATGAATGGGAAATTGTGCGCAAACACCCCGAAATTGGCTGCCAAATTGTAAAACAGGCTTCATGCGAGCTAGCCAACGTGGCTGAAGGAATATGGGCTCATCACGAACGATGGGACGGTGCCGGGTACCCTCGCGGGCTTAAGGGTGATGAGATACCCCTTAGTTCCCGAATTATATCCGTTGCCGATGCCTATGATGTTATGATCAGGGGAAGGCCCTTCAAAAAAGCAGTTAGTCCTCAAGATGCTATAAACGAACTGGTAAGGTGCGCCGGTACTCAATTTGATCCGGAGTTGGTCAACACTTTTGTCAAGCTTATGTCTCGTCTCTTAATGGAGCAAACTTAAAAGCGGAAACCTTTGATATTATTTTTTTCAAATGTTTTAAGCCATAGAGGATTTGAAAAACCGTGGGGTAACGAGAGGTGGCAACATGAACGACAGCCGGATTTGCCCGTTACTGAGCGCTGGAATGGGCAAGCTTACATATTGTTTAGGAGATGGTTGCACCTGGTACGTTAGTGTAGTCATAAGTGAGCAACCCAAGAACGTAGTTCAAGGTTGTGCAATCACTCAGCTTCCCGATTTTCTTCACTTCATCGGTGGCAAGATGCTATTTCTCAGTCGTTAAATGGGGCTCCTATATCTTTTCATTCACCCAACACTTTTTTTACCACCAGACTCAAAAGCCAAGTTAACTGCAAGTGGACAAAACCGGCTCGAACGAAAGGGCCGGTTTTTCCATGGCCTGGAGTCCAGTCCATCCCGTCAATTTCAGGCGCCGCTTCATGGATAATGAAGGATTAGGCCGCCTGGTGTAGAACAGTTACTAGGTCTCGGGCTAATTTCCGGGGCAAACTGGTATAATATGAATAATCAGGTTGATGTTTTGGAGGCTGCTGATGTTGCGCCAACTGCTGCAGGAACAGGTACTGCGCCGGGTGACCAAGCCGGCCCGGTACCTGGGAACAGAATGGAATTCGGTTCATAAACCGTGGGAATCGGTTAAGGTGCGGATGGCTTTTGCTTTTCCGGACATTTACGAAGTGGGGATGTCGCATCTCGGCCTCCAGATCCTTTACGGACTGGTGAATGACCAGGAAGATTTCCTCATGGAGCGAGTTTTCGCCCCTTGGGTGGACATGGAAGAGGAGATGCGCACACGAGGGATCCCCCTATTCAGCCTGGAGTCCGGGGTACCTGCCGGTGACTTTGACATCATAGGGTTTACCCTCCAATATGAAATGAGCTATACCAATATCCTGAACATGCTTGATCTGGGCGGCATCCCGCTTCTGGCCGCAGAACGGAGGGAACAGGACCCTCTAGTGATCGGGGGTGGGCCGTGTGCTTTCAACCCCGAACCATTGACGGATTTCTTTGACCTGTTTGTGATCGGGGAGGGCGAAGAGGTTATCCTGGAACTGCTTGCGGCAGTAGCCAAAGCGAAAGAAGGAGGCAGGCCGGACCGGCGGCAGCTTCTGCACATGTTGGCTCAGATCCCTGGGGTCTATGTGCCTTCCTTTTATAAGATGTCTTATCTTCCCGGCGGCGCGGTGGCAGGCATAGAGAAGACTGAGGCCGACGCGCCGGACAGAATCAGGCGCAGGGTTATGGGCGATCTGGAAACGAGTTATTTCCCCGAACGGCCCATAGTTCCTTTCATCGAAATTATCCATGACCGGATCATGCTCGAAGTGGCCCGGGGCTGTACCAGGGGATGCCGGTTCTGCCAGGCGGGGGTCATTTACCGCCCGGTGCGGGAACGTTCCCCGGAACAGCTGCGGTCTCAGGCGGAACAGCTTGTCAAGAGCACCGGGCACAGCGAGATTTCCCTTACTTCCCTCAGTACCGCCGATTACTCGGAAGTGGAGAAACTGACCCGGAGTCTTCTGGACCGGTTCGGTCCGGACAGGATCAACGTATCCCTGCCTTCCCTACGTGTCGACGCATTTTCTGTGGATCTGGCCCGGGAACTGCAGCGGGTGCGCAAGGGCGGCCTGACATTCGCTCCTGAGGCTGGGACCCAACGGCTGCGTGATGTGATTAATAAGGGAGTGACGGAGGCTGATCTGATGGCGGCGGTTACCGCCGCTTTCGAAGCGGGCTGGTCCAACCTGAAACTCTATTTCATGATCGGGCTGCCTACAGAGACTTACGAGGATCTTGACGGGATCGCCCATCTGGCCCGGGAAGTGGCCAACCTGGGTACCCGGATTAGGAGGGGAAAGGCCGGGCGCGGGGTGAATATCACCGTCAGCACCTCTTCTTTCGTGCCCAAACCATGGACCCCTTTCCAGTGGGAGGGGTTTGAACCGATGGATTCCCTCCGGGAAAAACAGCGCTTTCTCCAGTCGAGACTGCGAGACAAAAGAATCTCATACAACTGGCATGAGGCTGAATTGAGTTTCCTCGAGGCGGCAATGGCCAGGGGTGACAGGAGGCTGGGGCCGGTTCTCCGGGCAGCCTGGTCCAAAGGGTGCAAGTTTGACGGGTGGGCGGAACATTTCCGTTTTTCCAAGTGGGCTGAGGCCTTTGCTGAGGTCGGACTGAATCCGGGGGATTATGCTTACAGGCGCCTAGAATATGATGAAAGACTTCCCTGGGATCACATTGATACCGGGGTAAACAAGTCCTTTCTCAGGAACGAACACCAGCGGGCCCTGGAAGGGGTCCGGACGGGAGACTGCCGGGTGGAGCGGTGTCCGGGGTGCGGGGTATGCTCCAATCTGGGGGTTGAACCAGTGGTTGTACATGGGGGTAGCGATGCAGCGGCTCAGGGTTGAATACTCAAGGGGAGAACCGGTACAGTACCTTTCCCACCTGGACATGATCCGGCTTTTTGAGCGCGCGATTCAGCGGGCGGAGATTCCCATAGCCTACTCTGAAGGCTTTAACCCGCATCCAAAGCTGGCTTTTGGCCCCCCGTTGGCGGTGGGCCTGTTGAGTGATCAGGAATTCCTTGATATAACCTTGGGCCAGACCATGGATCCGGAACAGTTATGCCGGCAGTTGGGCCGGCAGATGCCGGGCGGGATTGTACTCAAGGGGGCGGCGGCGGTTCCTGACGGGGTACCGGCATTAATGGCGGTTATCGAACGGGCGACTTACCATGTCAGGGTTCCTGTTGCCGGGGAGCGGCTTGATGCTCAGATTCGTTCTTTCCTGGAACAGACAGAAATCCGGGTTAGGCGAGAGGGCAAGAAGGGCCCGGAAGACAGGGAAATCAGGAGTGGAATTCATAAACTGACCGGCGGGGTTGTCCCCGAAGGAATTGAACTGCGCATGGAAGTCAGGAATGACAATGATGGCAGCGTCCGCCCGGATGAAGTGGTGGGAGCGTTTTTGACCTTTGTTGGAATGCCCGTAGGGGGTGGCGCGACTGTTCGCCGAACAGGGCTTCTGGCCCGCCGGGGGAATGAACTCGTCTCGCCTTTGGAATTATTTTAGTGGGAAGCATTTAAGTGGGAGTGGTCTCGTGCTCAAAGAGATAATTGTCCAGGTTAGTGATGACGAAACTGAAGTGGCGGTACTTGAAGATCAGCAGCTTGTGGAGATATATATTGAGCGCTCGTACCGTCAGCGCCTGGCGGGGAACATCTATAAAGGCCGGGTGGAAAACGTACTGCCGGGGATGCAGGCCGCTTTCATCGATATCGGCCTGGATAAGAACGCCTTTTTATATATTGAGGATGCCCTTCCCGCCCACGGGGACGACGACGAGCCGCGTCCGGACTCCCGGCTGTCCATCCGGGATGTGCTCAAGGAAGGGCAGGACCTGATAGTCCAGATCACCAAGGAACCGATTGGGACTAAAGGGGCAAGGGTGACTACTCACGTTACCCTCCCCGGCCGGTACCTTGTGCTGATGCCGACGGTCGATTATGTGGGGGTCTCCCGCAGGATTGAGGGCGAAGGGGAAAGGGAAAGGCTGAAGGGCCTGGCGGAACAGGTGAAACCGCCGGGGATGGGGCTGATTGTGCGGACGGTTTCTGAAAACGTCAGCACTGAGGAATTGGCCCAGGATGTGGCCGGGCTCGGCAAGCTGTGGAAGAAGATTCAAAATCGGGCCGCGAACGGGCCTGCCCCCAGCCAGATTCATAAGGACCTGGAACTGATGCAGAGAATACTGCGCGATGTATTCACAGAAGATGTCGGCCGCCTGATAGTCAACACCAGGTCTGCTTATGAAAAGATATTGGAGCTTTTAGAGACTAACTCCTCATTGTTAAGGAGCAAGGTGCGCCTGGAGGAGGATGAGGATCTGTTCGCCAGGTACGGCATTAACCAGGAGACGGAAAAAGCCCTCAGGCGCAAGGTCTGGCTGAAATCTGGCGGCTATATCGTGATTGATCAAACGGAAGCCCTGACCGCTATTGATGTCAACACCGGCAAATACGTGGGCACAACCAATTTGGCGGATACCGTTCTCAAAACGAATTTGGAGGCAGCGACGGAGATCGCCAGACAGCTGCGCCTCCGTAATATCGGCGGCATAATCATCATTGACTTCATCGACATGGATTCCACCGATGACCAGGTCCTTGTTCTTAAGGCGCTGGAAGAAGCCTTGCGCAAAGACAAAACTAAGGCCAACATTCTAGGATTGACTCAGCTGGGACTGGTGGAAATGACTCGCAAAAAGGTCAGGCAGGGGCTGGAAAGCGTCCTGCAGCGGCCCTGTCCTTACTGTGACGGTAAGGGAAAGGTCCTGACCGAGGAGACCATTGCCATCCGTGCCCAGAAGGAGATCTTGGACAAGGCGGCCCGGACTGATGCCCCGGCCATCGTGGTTGAGGCCAACCCCGCTGTCGCGGCTACTCTAATCGGCAGCGGTGGGGGCAAACTGCGGTCTTTGGAGAACAAGGCGGGCAAACAGTTGGTCATTAATGGTGTGGAACAGATGCACCTGGAGGAAGTCAATATCTACCCACTCCACGATCGCCAGGAAATCGAGGCTTTATCCGTCCCGGTCCAGGTGGGGGAGATGCTCAAGGTTAAGATTGAGGAACCCCATGCCAGCAACAGCTACGATGGGATTGCCCGGCACCACGGGTTTGTACTGGATGTTGAGGGGGGTGGCGCCCTTGTCGGCGAGACAGTTCCGGTCAAGGTGGTCAAGGTGTTCCGGACCTTTGCCCGGGCCAGAATCCTGGACAGGCCCTCTTTGGACGGGTAAAGTAATGATTGATATTTAACAAGAGTACAGGCTTCTCATTCTTCCTTCAGGGATAATTATGACCGCTTTATCTATTCTCGTTTATGAAAATATTATGGAACGGGTCAATTTTGCCGTCAAAATCTGGCCGGTGTACAGCCCCCTCTTTGAAGTAAGCATCCCTTTGCTGCTGCTTAGAGTTTCAGTTCTGAGAGGCTGCCGTTAAATTGGCCAGGTTGGGGATCGAGTTATTGATTAAAGGACTTACTGATACAGGGGTCGCTTTTCACAACGTAATATTTTCCCACGCGGTCGATAATCCCCGTTTCCTTTAACTCCTTCAAGGCCTGAACCACCATCACCCGTGAGGCGCCTACCATGTCGGCCAATTCCTGCTGGGTAACTTTGAGTTCAATTACCGTTGCCTCAGGAACCTTACGTCCATACTCGCCGGCGAGGCGGTAAAACAGTCTCAGCAGTTTCTCTTTTACCGGCTGCCCCGCTTCTTCACCTGATTTCCTAATGGCTTCGTACTGTTTCTGCCCCAGGTAATTGATAATTCTGACAGCAAAAGCGGGATCTTGTTGAACCACGGTTTCAAACTGCTGTTTATTGAAGCAGCATATATACGTTTCTTCCATGGCAACGGCGCTGAAAGGCTGTTCCTGTTCTTGGAATAATGATATTTCCCCGAGTACTTCCCCGGGGCCGCTGACGTCAAATATTTTTTCCCGCCCTTCCTCGGTGGTTTGCACGAGTTTTAACTTGCCGGCTTTTATAAGATAGATGGTACTGATCCGTTCCCCTTGATGGAATAAGAACTCCCCTTTTTCCAGACGTTTCTTCGTCGTACTCAGGCACACATTTTCAAACTGATTTCGATCAAGACCCCGGAATATGGGCAATTCGTGTAAACAAAGGATGCACCTCTTCATCATATTCCTCCCGAACAGTGACACCGGGCTAACCCAACTGGTCACCGCAGCGTTGAACCGTGTGAGCATGAAAATGATTAAACAACCTTTCTGATACTCCCAAGTTAATTCTACCAGATGAGGGTATCGTGCGGTCAAGCCAAAAACATTCAATAATTGCGGACAACCCCGAATATTTTCAAACAGCATAAAAGCACTTCGTGCCTTCCGGCCTACAGCAGTAGTGCGCTATACAACAAGGAAAACCCCGCTTGTGGCAAGCGGGGTCCGGATTCGGGTGAACGTTACAGCAGCGCTTCCGCTTTTTCGGCTCTAAACAAGACCAACTGTCCCTCGACACATGCGTTCCCGAGCAGGCGGAATCCCTTAGGGCCGCCTTCCCTGGTTACGATTACCACCTGCATTTGCCCGGTCTCCTGGATGTTCCGCTGGGTCGTCTGCATTTTGTAGATGCCGAAAGCCAGCACGTCTCCGTCTCTTACTTCTTTTACCTGACCTGCGACAATCAGATGGGGCTCTTTTTGGGCAGACACGGTCACAATCGGGAAGAATGGAGCCTTGGGGATCAAAGCCTTAATCTCGTTGGTAATAACCATTAAATCAATCACTCCTGTCTCATGATAAGATTGGTTGGTCACTTTCAGATCGGGACTTTATTGCCTATAATGCTTTCTGCAGGGCTTTCAGAACACGGTCCCTGAAAAAATTGAGGTCCACCGGTTCAATTTCGATCGGTACCTGAGTGTACTCAAAAAAATCCAATATCTGTTCATCGGTTATCGCAGAGACACCTGTTCCAGCGGGCAGCGAAAGACTTTTTGGAAACATTTCCACCTCCTTCTCTGAGACTGAACCTTTGGGTTTCTACATCGAAATTCTAACATCCCCGGGAAAATTTAAATGTTAAAAAGTTTACAAAAGGACTGTTTTCGGTTAACATTTGGTTGGTGAAGTCCACCCGACATCGGACGAGGGGTGCCAAAGGCGACAATTCCGGGAACGGCCTCCTGCGCTTGGGGTTCAGTTTGACATCCAATGCCCCTTATGTTACAATTTTACTCTGTAGGCAGCCTGCTCGTTTTCTCCGTAACCGCCCTGAATGGGTGACTGAAAAAGCGGCCAACACCGCTACCTGATTCAGGCGAGTCTGGGACAGGAGGTGCATGATATGTACGCAATTATTGAAACCGGTGGCAAGCAGTACCGCGTCCAGGAAGGCGACGTTCTCAAGGTGGAAAAGCTTTACGCGGCAGAAGGGGAAACCGTCGAGTTGGGTCGCGTTCTCGCCGTGGTCAAGGACGGGGATTTGATTTCCGGAACCCCGGTCGTCGAAGGAGCCAAGGCTGTAGCCAGGGTTCTCGACCACGGGAAGGCCAAGAAGATAATCGTCTTCAAATACAAGGCCAAAAAGAACTACCGCCGGAAACAGGGCCATCGCCAGCCGTACACACGGGTTCAGATCGAAAAGATCGAGGCTTAAGTACGACATGGTTAAGGTGACTCTCTACTATGACCAGGATGACCGGGTAACCGGCTTTGAGGTTGAGGGTCACGCCGGATTTGCTGCCTATGGCGAGGATATAGTCTGCGCAGCCGTTTCTATCCTGGCTCAAACAGCGGTTATGGGGCTGGAACACTTCCTGGATCCCAAGCCGGAAGTCAAGGTGGAAAAGGGGTTTCTCAGCTGCCGATTACCGGATTTAATGCCGGACATAGACTTTAACAGAGCAGACGCCATTCTCAAGGCAATGGCCTTGGGGCTGGAGTCGACCCGAAACCAATACAGTGAACACGTGAAGATCGTGAGAAGGAGGTGTGCTCCATGCGGTTGATGGACTTACAACTTTTTGCTCATAAAAAAGGGGTTGGCAGCTCTCGCAACGGTCGGGACAGCAACCCGAAGATGCTCGGCCTGAAGAGGCACGATGGGCAGCAGGTTACTGCCGGCAGCATAATTGTCCGGCAGCGGGGAACCCGTTTTCACCCGGGTACCAATGTAGGAATCGGACGGGATGACACCCTGTTCGCCCTTGCTGATGGCCTTGTAAAATTCGAGCGCCACGGAAGGGACAAAAAGAAGGTCAGTGTTTACGCTGCCACAGTAATGTAAGCGTTCCTTGGGAACAATAGTGGTAGGGGACAGATGTCTGCCTGCCACTTTTTGTTTACCCCAAGTGGTGAGGAGGGGGACCCATGGATACAGGCAAACCGGCCGACCTGTCCGATTTGCTGAACCTACTGCGGGTTCAGCGGCACGATTTCCTGAACCATCTGCAGGTTATATCAGGTTTTTTGCAGCTGGGCAAGGCGGATAGGGCCATTGATTACATACGCCAAATCTCCGGGGACATACAAGAAGCCGGGAAACTGATGCAGTTGGGGATGCCCAACCTTGTGGCCACGATTCTACTTTGTCATCGAGAGGCGGAACAGGAGCAGGTTATACTGATTACGCGGGTGCAGTCGGCCGAGGCCTTCCTGCCGTCAAATGATTATGAACTGGCTCAGCTCGTCCGAAAGGCAACCGCTTTCGCGCTGCAAAACCTCCGCAAGCTGCCTCCCGGACCCAAGTCCCTCGAACTGACTATTGTTGGTGCCAGGGAGAAGGCCTGTGTACGGTTAGCCCTGGATAATGCCGCGGAAATGGCGACCCGTCTTGATTGGGAGGCATTTTGTGCGGCATGCCGGCCTTTGCTGGAAAGCTGTGGGGCAAGCTTGACGCAGAATGAAAAGGGCGGCAGGGTCGAAATAGAGCTGTCCCTAGTGGGACCGGGCCAATCCAGCCGCGGCTCCCGTGCAGTGGAATAACGGCAGCGGCTTGAGGGGAAACAGGTCGTTTAGGGCCGCGGGATTCAAGATGTAAATGAGGCCGGTGGTGTAAATGTTTTACGATTATGCCCGAATTTTTGTCAAAGGCGGGGACGGGGGAAACGGTGTTGTTTCCTTCCGCCGGGAAAAATACGTTCCTGAAGGCGGCCCCAACGGCGGGGACGGCGGCAAGGGCGGAGATGTGATGATGGTGGTTAACTCCGGGTTGAGCACCCTTGTCGACTTCCGGTACCGCCGCCACTACAAGGCGGAACGGGGCGAGCACGGCCAAGGCAAGAACATGCATGGCGGCAATGGGGAGAACCTTGTCATTCAGGTTCCTCCGGGAACGGTGGTTCGGGATGCCGATACACGGGAACTGATTGCCGACCTGGTCGCTGACGGCCAGCGGGCCGTTATGGCCCGGGGCGGCAGGGGTGGCCGCGGCAACGCCCGTTTCGCCACCGCCACCAACAGGGTGCCGACCCTGGCCGAAAACGGTGAGCCCGGAGAGGAATTTTGGCTGGAAATGGAGCTGAAACTCCTGGCCGATGTCGGCCTGATCGGTTTTCCCAATGTGGGAAAATCAACCCTCATTTCGCGAGTTTCCGAGGCCAAACCGAAAATCGCCAATTACCATTTTACCACTTTGGTTCCCAATTTGGGTGTGGTCAGGGTGCCGGACGGCCGTAGTTTTGTAATGGCTGATATTCCAGGGCTGATCGAAGGTGCCAGTACCGGCGCCGGGTTGGGGCACCAGTTCCTGCGTCACACCGAACGGACCCGGCTGCTTCTCCACGTCTTGGACGTTTCCGGCACTGAAGGGCGCGACCCTGTACAGGATATGGAGACCGTTAACCGGGAACTTCACCTGTACAACCCGGAACTGGCCTCTCGGCCCCAGGTGATTGTGGCCAACAAAGTCGACATTCCGGGGGCTCTGGAGAACCTGGAACAGTTGCGAAGCGCCCTGCCGGCCGGTACCGACATCTTCCCCATATCGGCTCTTACGGGGGAAGGGGTTCAGGATCTGGTCTGGAAAACAATCCAAACCCTGGATTCGCTTCCGGTCATGCCGGCCGCCCCGATCGAAGAAGTGCGGAAGGTCAAATTTGAAACCAAAGAACGTTTCCGGGTTGAGGTTGAAGACGGGGTTTATGTGGTGTCGGGAAAGGAAATTGATCGGCTGTTCGCAATCACCGATTTCAACAACGAGGCAGCTGTCAAACGGTTCCAGAACGTTGTCCGCAAAATGGGCGTCGAGGAGCTGCTGCGAGAAAAGGGAGCTACGACCGGCGATACGGTCCGGATCAAAGACCTGGAATTTGAGTATGTGGAGTGAACATAAATAGAGCTGGGTGTTAACCGGACCCTACCCTGTCAGGGGTAGGGTTTTTTACTTGTTCCGGCATTGTTCCGACTGCTGACGATTAAGTTGAAGTTTGCATTTTTCAACGGTATAATAATTGTAACCCCTAGGGGGAAATTGTTCCAGAAGGTGATACTGTTGAATTCGGAACAATGGGGAGCTTTATCTCTAGCCAAACGAATAGTGGTCAAGGTTGGCACCAGCACGCTTGCCCACCAGACGGGGAAACTGAACCTGTTCCAGCTGGAAAAGCTGGTACGGGAACTGGCTGATGTCCATAATCAGGGACAGGAAGTCCTTCTGGTGACCTCCGGTGCTATCGGCGCCGGCGCGGGGAAGCTCGGGCTGAAGCAAAAGCCCCGGACCATACCCGAAAAACAGGCGGCGGCAGCGGTAGGGCAGGGAGTTTTGCTGCACATGTACGAGAAGCTGTTCGCCGAATATGGCGCGGTTGTGGCCCAGATTTTGCTGACCCGGGAAGACATAGTCAACCGCAAGCGGTACCTGAATGCCCGCCACACGCTGTCCACATTGATCCAGTACGGGGTCATCCCAATCATAAACGAAAATGACACTGTGGTGGTCGACGAGATTCGGTTCGGTGATAACGACACTCTGGCCGCTCTGGTGGCGGGCCTGATCGATGCCGATCTCCTCATTCTGCTTTCCGACATTGATGGGCTTTATACCGGTGATCCCCGGACAGACACCGGGGCGGAACTGATAAACATAATTGAGGAAGTCACCCCCGAAATCGAACAACTGGCGGGTGGCACAGGTTCGGAATTCGGGAGCGGGGGAATGGAAACCAAGATCCAGGCAGGTAAGATAGCCATAAATTCCGGAGTCAACATGGTGATTACTAACGGGCAGACAGAGGGAATCATCCGCCGCGTCCTGTCCGGACAGGGGACGGGGACGCTGTTTGTTCCCCGGGAGAACCGGCTTCATTCCCGCAAACGCTGGATCGCCTACGGTTCCCGGGTGCAGGGCAAGGTGGTAGTTGATGACGGGGCCCGGAGGGCTATCACCAGCAGCGGCAAAAGTCTTCTTCCCAGCGGGATTCTTCATGTTGACGGCCGCTTTGAGAGCGGACATGTCGTCAGCGTTGTCTCCCTGGAGGGCGGCGAGTTTGCCCGGGGAATTATCAACTATTCTTCGGAGCAGGTGAGCCTGATCAAAGGGAAACAGACCCAGGAAATCGGGGCGATCCTCGGGCATAAAGATTACGATGAGGTAATTCATCGTGACAATATGACTGTTACAGTCAGGGGGGGAAGACAGAAATGACGGATAAATGCGGCTGCACCGCCAAAATAGCAGATGCGGACAAGATTAAGGAAGACTTAATAGAGAAGGGACGCCGAGCCAAGGCGGCCGCACGGCTTCTGGCGAGGCTCTCAGCTGACACGAAGAACAAGGCTCTCTCGGCAATGGCTGACGCCATTCTGGATCGGGAGGGAGAAATTCTTGAAGCTAACCGAGTTGATGTCGAGGCTGCCAAAAATAAGGGTATTTCCGGCGCTCTTATCGACCGCCTGACTCTCAACAACAAGCGCGTCCGCGAGATGGCCGAGGGACTGAGGGCCTTGGTGGCACTGCCCGATCCGGTGGGCGAATTCATTGGTATGTGGCTGCGGCCCAACGGGCTTCAGGTTGGGAAAGTGAGAGTGCCCCTCGGCGTTGTGGGAATTATCTACGAAGCCCGCCCGAACGTCACTGTCGATGCCGCGGGTCTCTGCCTGAAGGCGGGGAACGCCATCCTACTGCGGGGGGGTTCGGAAGCAATCAACTCCAACCTGAAGATAGCTTCCATACTCAGCCGGGCGGCCGGGGAGAACGGCATTCCGGACGGGGCCGTCCAGCTCGTGGAGACAACAGACCGGGAAGCGGTCAACGTGATGCTGAAAATGAACCGGTACCTTGATGTTCTTGTACCCCGGGGGGGCGCCGGCCTCATTCAGACGGTTGTCAACAATGCTACCGTCCCGGTGATCGAAACCGGGGTGGGCAACTGCCACGTTTACGTGGAGTCCGATGCCGACCTGGAAATGGCCGAAAAAATCGTAATTAACGCCAAGACCCAGCGTCCCGGGGTATGCAATGCTATGGAAACACTGCTGGTGCATCGCGATGTCGCCGGGAAATTCCTGCCTTCCCTCGGCCAAAAACTGACTGGCCTCGGGGTGGAGTTGAGGGGCTGTCCGGAAACCCTGGCCGTCTTACCCGATGCCAAACAGGCTGCCGAAGATGACTGGTACGCTGAGTATCTGGACCTAATCCTAGCCATCAAAGTTGTCGGCGGCCTGGGCGAAGCTCTCGATCATATCGATCATTATGGGTCCCAACACTCGGAGTCAATTATAACAAACGACTACCGCAAGGCCCAGAGATTCTTAAGAGAGGTTGACGCGGCAGCCGTGTACGTCAACGCTTCCACCCGGTTCACCGACGGCTCCCAGTTCGGTTTTGGCGCCGAACTCGGGATCAGCACCCAAAAGCTGCATGCCCGCGGGCCGATGGGTCTGGAGGAGTTGACCACAATCAAGTACGTCGTTTACGGTGACGGCCAGATCCGGGTTTAATGGCCTGAAGACATGGGAGAGGGACAAGTGGATATCAGCTTCTTCTTCAAGGGCCTTGCTGTAGGATTTTCCATCGCAGCACCGGTGGGGCCAATCGGAATTCTTTGCATCCGGCGGACGCTGACAAAAGGGAGGGCTGCGGGCCTTTTGAGCGGCCTTGGTGCGGCCACGGCCGATGGCATCTATGGGTGCGTGGCCGGGTTCGGCCTTACCTTTGTTTCCGGTTTCCTGATTAGCCAGAAATTATGGCTCGGCCTTGTCGGCAGCCTTTTTCTTTTCTATCTGGGAATCAAGACTTTTTTGGCGCAACCCTCAAACGGTACGGCGTCAACCGCGGGTAGGGGCCTGTTGGGCTGCTATGCTTCAACGTTTTTTTTGACACTGACCAATCCGGTAACGATCCTGGCGTTTGCGGCCGTTTTTACGGGGTTGGGGGCAGCCACTGAGGTTGGAGGTTACCCAGATGCCGCATTGTTGGTCCTGGGGGTGTTTACCGGTTCGGCTTTGTGGTGGTTCATTTTAAGCGGTGTTGTCAGCGTCTTCCGGGAAAGGTTTAGCCTTTACAGTATGAGGTGGGTGAACAGGGTTTCAGGGGCCGTGATCACTGCCTTTGGCTTGCTTGCCCTTCTCAACCTTGATTAGAGAGATCAAACCGGAACACTGGACGATACACATATTAGGAGACGAAAATGCCGCTGATAAAGCGGCATTTTTGTTGGATAGTTTTCCTAAGACCCTTGTTTTTCCGCTATGATCTGGAGCGATTGGGATATTTTTTTCATGTAACAGATGAACGGGATGGTCAGGGCAACTGATACAATGCCCAACATCGCCATGTCGGCCCCGGACATTTGCTTGTTGACCTTGACTGATACTCTGGGTTTATTGCGGCACATGCTTTTTCCAAACACCACAGGACACCTCCTGGTAGATAGTTTTTTCAATTTGGGGGGTTTACATAACGGGAGATAATGGCAACCAATTTCTGATGCTGTTTGCCGTAAGCGTGTTGGCTTTCCTTATTCCGGGGAAGTATTTGCAGGAATTTTACCATTTTGCTAGAATGAAGCCAATTAATGAGGAAATGTGGAGGTCAACGTGACCCGGAACGAACATAGAAACCCAAAAAGATTGGGGATTATGGGCGGAACCTTCGACCCCATTCATTACGGGCACCTGGTCGCAGCTGAGGCCGCCGCACATGAGTTTTCGCTCGATCGGGTGATTTTTGTTCCCGCCGCCCGGCCGCCGCATAAAAAGGACTACCCCATCACCGAAGCCGGCCACCGGTACTTGATGACAGTCTTAGCGGTGACCACAAACCCCAAGTTCGAGGCTTCCAGCATTGAGATAGATCGGTCCGGTTACTCTTATACCTTTGACACCGTCCGGGAATTTCGCCACGTTTATGGTGAGGAAGTCCAGGTTTTTTTTATTACCGGTGCCGATGCCATCCTGGAGATTATGACCTGGAAGAACGTCCAGAAATTGATTGAGATCTGCTCCTTTATTGCGGCGACCCGGCCGGGATTTGATTTGACGGCACTTGACCAAAGGATTCAGGAGCTTCCCAGGGGATGCCAAGACAGGATTTTCCCCATGGAAGTACCGGCGCTGGCAATTTCCTCCACAGATATTCGTCAGCGGGTCCGGGAAGGAAGGCCGATAAAGTACCTGCTTCCCGAACCGGTAGAATACTTCCTGCTCAAAAACCGGTTATACATTGATTGAAAGAGGCGTTGCCTTAAGATATCAAAATTTCCGTTAAAAAAATTGGCATCCTTTTTCTCCTGATATAATAATTCCCTACGGGGTTATAAACGTTCGGGGGTATATTCACTTCCCGAGTCTCACATACTACAAGCGACAACTTAAGTTTGCGAGGTGAATATGTTGGTGAGGACCTTATACGTAGGGAACCTTCCGTGGTCCGCTAAAGCGGAGGATCTCTCTGAAGCCTTTAGTACACACGGAGAAGTCGTAAGCAGCAGGATTATTACTGACCGGGAAACCGGTCGCTCCCGGGGGTTTGGCTTTGTCGAGGTAAATGATGAGGATGTCGAAAAAATCATCGAGGCCATGAATGGAGTCGACCTTGGCGGCAGAACGATTACCGTCAATGAAGCGAAACCAAAAGAGTAAACAGCAGGTAAACGGCCTCCTAGCCCCGGCGGGTTTAGGAGGTTTTTTGTGACGTTGGTGGGAGGGACAGGAGATGACCGATCTGAACCTTTTCCTGCAAGTATTGTCGGGTAGGCTGAAACCGTTTCGTGTCGATCACAGTGTCAGGGTGGCGGAAACAGCATCGGAACTGGCGAACCTTTGGGGTGCGGATGCGGAAAGGGCGTATTTGGCAGGGCTCCTGCACGATTACGCCCGGGACGAATCGGCCAAAGACCTCATTGATGTTGCGGAGAGTCGGGGCTTGACCGTCACTGATGTGGATCGCTTTTTCCCGGTTTTGCTGCACGCTCCGGTCGGTGCGGTGCTTGTCCGGGAAAAACTGGAAGTTTCCGATCCCCAGGTTCTCCAGGCCATTGCTTCCCATACGACGGGTGCCCCGGTAATGAGCTTGTTGGATAAGATTATTTACCTGGCTGATATGGTGGAGCCGGGAAGGCGGTACCCGGGAGTGGAATATATTAGGAGAGCCTGTTATGTTGATCTGCACCGGGCTCTTCTGGCGGGGATGGATTCGACGCTGCGATACTGTTTGGATCAGGAACGACCGGTCCACCCAGTGACTATCGCAGCGAGAAACAACTTTTTATTGGAGAAACTTGACGGCGGGAGGTGACCTGACGCCACCTGGCGAATAACCTAATAAGGAGAAGGAAGGAGGGGAAGGCAGTATTGGTTGATCCAAGGGATCTAGCCAGGCTGGCGGTAGCGGCTGCTCAAGACATCAAAGCGCTTGATGTTCTTGTCCTGAACTTGGAAGGTATTTCGACGGTAACAGACTTTTTTTTGATTTGCACTGGCCGCTCTTCTGTGCAGGTTCAGGCGATTGCCGAGCATATTGAAGAAAAACTGGCAGAAGCTGGATGCCACTACCTGCGGCGCGAAGGCTTTCGGGAGGCCCGTTGGATTCTTCTTGATTATGGCTCCCTCGTTGTTCACGTTTTTCAGAACCAGGAGCGTGAATTCTTTGCTCTGGAAAGGCTCTGGGGTGATGCCGAGGTAGTAGATTTTTAATATTTTTGGATGTATTTAGAACAAATGGAAGGATTTTCGACTCTGTTGTCGAATTAAAATTCCTTATTGAGAAAAAAGCTTGGGTGGTGAACCTGGTGTCTGTAAAATCCTGGTTTATCCGGCCAGCACTTTTTTGGACTTTATTCACTTTCGCAGGAACCACCTTTCTTCTCGTCTTCAGCAAAATGGGAAGAGAGTGGGCTTTCCCACTCTATACGGTACCTGTTCTGGTGAGTTCTTTAATGTACGGTTGGCGTTGGGGTATAGGTGTCGCATCCTGTAGCCTTTTTTTTACGCTATTGGGGTTGCTGCAACCCGTCGGTTACACTACTCTACCGGTTCTGTTGTTAATATTTAAGCTTGTCATATCGGCTGCTATTTATTTACTGGCTCTGGTCACAGGTAACATGGCGAACGAACGGAACAGCAGGGTTCAGCAGTACCTTCAGCTTCATGATGAGTACGCCTTTTTGCGATCGAGACTGGAGTCGGCCGACGACAACCTGCGGCAGTTGGTTCAGGCATCGGTGCAGGCACTCGCTGCTGCCATCGACGCCAATGATGCCCGTACCAGCGCCCACCTGAAACGAGTCGCGGTTTACGCCACCTCACTGGCAAAAGCCCTTGGACTGAACGACGTGGAGGTTGACTTGGTCAAACAGGCTTCGCTCCTTCACGATGTGGGTAAAATAGGAATTAAAGAAAGCATTCTGGAAAAGCCCGGGAAGCTGACGCCCGAGGAGTTTGCCCAGGTACAAAAGCACCCGGTTATTGGCAGGAACATCCTGTCCGAATTCCGGACCCTGGATTCCATCCTGCCCCTAGTGGTTCACCATCATGAGCATTATAACGGCCGGGGTTACCCGTACCATTGCACCGATGGCGAGATTCCTCTCGGGGCCAGAATTATTGCAGTGGCGGATGCTTTTGACGCCATGACATCGGATCGGCCCTATCGCCCGGCCATGACCCCCGACGAAGCTGTCGCTGAATTGAAACGGTGTGCCGGTTCTCAATTTGATCCGGAGGTAGTGGAGGTTTTCTTGAACGTTATGGAGTCTGAACACGGACACGGCTCCAAATCTTCGGTTTTCCGTAATAGAGGACAAAGTTCGCCGGACAAGGAGTTGACTTTTCTTTTTAACTAACCTATAATAGACCAGTACGACCAAAGTGGCTGAAAGGCAACGAACGGGATTAGTAGTCAGAGGCTTGGCAGAGAGCCGTTGGTTGGTGCAAAACGGCATTTCTCTCTGGCGAACTCACCCGGGAGCCGTGCGGGCGAAGGACAGTAACCCGTGCCGGAAGGTACCCGTTAGGTACCTAGAGTGGACAAAGTCTACTTGGGGCTGTGGCGCAGAGGGAGCGCGCTTCCTTGGCATGGAAGAGGTCGCGGGTTCAAGTCCCGCCAGCTCCACCAAATTTACTTTGTCAACTAGGGTGGTATCGCGGGAACAATACTCTCGTCCCTTAAGGGAAGAGGGTTTTTTTATATCATACTCGTATCAAATTCGCTACTTATTCTTCGGGGGGTTAGAAGAGTGAGAGACAAGTACGATTTTCAGGCAATTGAGGACAAGTGGCAAAAAGTATGGGCCAAAAGCGGCCTTTACCGAGTGGACGAAGATCCGGGGAAGGAAAAGTATTACTGCTTGGAGATGTTTCCCTACCCATCGGGGCACCTGCACATGGGCCATGTCCGGAATTACTCCATTGGTGATGTGGTGGCCAGGTTCAAAACCATGCAGGGGCTTAACGTCCTTCATCCCATGGGATGGGATTCCTTCGGGCTTCCTGCGGAAAACGCTGCTATTAAGCATGGTGTGCACCCTTCTGACTGGACGCTGGATAACATAGCCAATATGAGGCGGCAGTTGAAGTCAATGGGTATCAGCTACGATTGGGACCGGGAAGTGGCAACATGCCTTCCGGATTACTATAAATGGACCCAATGGTTATTCCTGCAGCTGTACAAGACCGGGCTGGCTTACAAGAGGAAAGCTGCCGTTAACTGGTGCCCGTCCTGCTCCACGGTTCTAGCCAACGAACAGGTTGTGGACGGGGTTTGTGAGCGCTGTGAATCCATTGTGGAGAAGAAGGATCTAGAGCAGTGGTTTTTCCGGATCACTGATTACGCCCAGCAGCTTCTGGACGACCTTGACCGGCTTGAGGGCTGGCCTGACAAAGTGAAGATTATGCAGAGGAACTGGATCGGCCGCAGTGAGGGTCTGGAGATAAACTTCCGCCTGGAGGGGACCGAAGAACCGATTCCTGTTTATACCACCCGCCAGGACACCATTTATGGTGTTACCTATATGGTGTTTGCTCCGGAACATCCGCTGGTTGACAAAATGGTGGCCGGCACCGAGTTTGAAGCTGACGTGACGGCATTCAAGAAAAAGGTACAGCACTTGAACGAGATCTCCCGGACTTCAACCGAACTGGAGAAGGAAGGGGTATTTACCGGCCGCTACGCCATTAACCCCGTTAACGGAGATAGGGTGCCGCTCTGGGTGGCCAATTATGTATTGATGGAATACGGCACCGGGGCGGTCATGGGTGTGCCGGCGCACGACCAGAGGGACTTTGAATTTGCCCGTAAGTATGGCCTCGCGATCAAGGTGGTTATCCAACCGGAAGGTCCGGATCTGGTTCCGTCAGAGATGACGATGGCATACGTCGACGAAGGCCGCCTGGTCAACTCCGACCCCTTCAACGATAAAGAAAACCTAAAGGCCCTTGACGACATTGCTATTTATATGGAAGAAAAGGGTATGGGTTCGCGCAAAGTAAACTACCGGCTGCGGGACTGGCTGATTTCCCGGCAGCGTTATTGGGGTGCTCCCATCCCCATCATCTACTGTGAAAAATGCGGGGAGGTGCCGGTTCCCGATGAGGATCTGCCGGTCATCCTTCCCACTGATGTTAAATTCAAACCGGGTGGCGAATCCCCACTCAAGGAATCGCCCAGCTTTGTGCACGCGACCTGTCCCAAATGCGGCGGCGCGGCGAAACGGGAAACTGATACAATGGATACCTTTGTTTGTTCTTCGTGGTATTTCCTGCGTTACTGCAGCCCGTGGTCCGAGTCCGCTGCCTTTACCAGGGACAGCGTTGATTACTGGATGTCGGTGGATCAATACATCGGGGGTGTTGAGCACGCGATTCTGCACCTGATGTATGCCCGGTTTTTCACCAAAGTCCTTTATGACCTGAATCTGGTCGGGGTGAGGGAACCCTTTGCCAACCTGCTTACCCAGGGAATGGTTCTCAAGGATGGCACCAAGATGTCAAAGTCCAAGGGCAATGTTGTCAGTCCGGAAGACATCATCGCCAAGTACGGGGCTGACACCGCCCGGTTGTTCATCCTGTTTGCCGCTCCCCCGGAACGCGACCTGGAGTGGAGCAATCAGGGGGTCGAGGGGTGCTACCGTTTTCTAAACCGGGTTTGGCGGCTTGTGCATTCCTACATTGATCAAATCAAGAACGTCCGAGGAGGGATTTACCCTGAGCGGCTGACCGGGGAGGACAAGGAGGTGCGCCGGGCCACCCACCAGACAATCAAGAAGGTCACGGAAGACGTTGCCACCAGATTCAACTTTAACACCGCCATCAGCGCCATTATGGAGCTGGTGAATGCCCTCTATCATTACCGTGACGATATAAATGCCGAGGAGCAAAACATGGCGGTGGTGAAAGAGGCGATCTCCAGTCTGATCCTGCTGTTAGCCCCCTTTGCCCCACACGTAGCTGAGGAACTGTGGGAAGCAACCGGGAAAACCGAAAGTGTCCACCTGCAGATATGGCCGACATATGACCATCAGGCCTTGACCCATGACGAGGTGGAGATTGTCATCCAGGTCAATGGTAAGATCAAAGATCGGCTGCAGATACCTGCCGGTTTGAGCCGGGAAGAGGTTGAAGCCCAGGTCCTCGGTCAGGAGCGGGTTAAGGCCTTCGTTGGTGACGGCAAGATCCGGAAAGTGATCACAGTGCCGGGGAAACTGGTCAACATTGTCATCTGATAGCCGCCAGCTGACTTGGGCCGGGAAGACGTCAACAACCGAAATGGCGGGCGGTTCCGGAACCCTGCTGGTGAACGTACACGATCAATGGAAACTGCGGCAATGAATTCCGGTAGTGCCGGCCTCCGGCCTTACCGGAATTTTTTTAGGAGGGACCGAAAGGTTGAATACTGTCAATGATATGTTCATGACTGATCGCGGGTGGATAGGGGTCGCCGCAAACCACCGAGGTTTGATCGGATTGGTTATGCCCGACCCCGACCCTGCAGCTGTCAGGGAAAGATTGGCGGAACTTGACCCCTATGGAGTGTTACGGGAAGGCGGGTTGTATCCCACGCTGCGCAGTGAGATGATCGCCTTTTTCCAGGGAGCGAGGGTTCCTTTGGATTTTCCGGTTGACTGGGCCGTTTTCACCCCGTTTCAAGCCCGGGTGCTCAGAACCGTGCAGCAAATACCCTTTGGGGAAACCCGTTCGTACCGCCAAGTTGCCGAGTTGGCCGGGTGCGGTCGGGGATACCGCGCTGTCGGTGGGGCGCTGCGTTCCAACAGAATTCCCCTGATAATTCCCTGCCACCGGGTCATTGCTCATGATGGTGCCCCCGGCGGGTTTACCAGCCCTCGGGGCGTTTCTGAAAAACTGTTTTTGCTAGAACTGGAAAAAAGAGGATTTCGACAGGAGCGGTCGAATAATTGAATAGGCTGTGACATGCAGCGGTAAACCATTCGGTTCGGTGTGGCCGGGTTGTTTCAGGAACGCGGGCGGCCTGCCGCCCGTATGTTTTTGCGGAGGGTTGCCGTTTGTTTGATGGGGAACGAACCCGGAAGCTTTTCTTTTTTCTACTGATCGCTTCTCTTTTGTTTGAATCGGGAGTGGCATACGAACACTACCGACAGGGGCGGCAGCCGGGCACTGTGCAGTTTGTGGAGGGGGCTGCCGGGGGGAGTGGTCCCAAGGATGGGGCGGGCGGTGAGTCGGCGGGATCGAGTTCGGCCCCGGAGACGCCACGCTTCGCTTATGTCCATGTTGTCGGGGCCGTTAAGAACCCAGGATTGTATCGCCTCAAGCTCCCGGCCAGGGTAAATGACGGCGTAAGCCAGGCCATTCCGGAAAAGGACGCCGATTTGTCCTTGATCAACCTGGCAGAACCGATCATAGATGGCCAGCAGATTTACGTCCCCCACCGGGGGGAAAACCAAACGTTAAAGGCCAACGGCTCCCGGAAATTGGCAGCAGTGTCCCGCACCATTGCCGGGAAAATAAACATAAACAAGGCCACTGCGGGAGAACTCGATACTGGGCTCCCGGGTGTGGGCCCCACACTAGCCGGGCGAATTGTGGAGTACCGCAAGACACACGGCCCTTTTTTGAGTGAAGCAGAACTGCGCAATGTGTCCGGGATTGGCGAAAAGCGGTTTCAAGAGTTGAAGGACAAAATCACTGTCAGATAAAAAAGAAAAACCCGCACGGTCCCTAAGTGCGGGTTTTTGTTGCCCAATTGAATTACCGGGAAGCCGAAAAACTCGCGGTTGGACGGAACTGTCTTGTTTCGCATCGAGTTTCTTTGGCTTTTTTTTATTCTTCGGCAGATGGGTGGACAGGGCGGTGTTTTCGGGACTGGAACATGGCCACCCCAATCAGGATAACGGCCAGGCTTGCCATCTGGGCGGTCTTCAACCCAAAGACGTGCAGGCTGTCCCCGCGCCAGAATTCAAGGACGAACCGGCCAACGGAATAAAGGATACCGTATGCCAGAAAGACAGAACCTTCCGCCGGTCTTCGCCGGCGGTAAATAAGAAGAATGCCTAGAACGATAAGGTCCCACCCGGCTTCGAAGAGTTCCGCCGGTACGAGCGGGGTGGCACCGAAAGCACTATAAGCTGGGGTTCCAGGCGGATAGATCACCCCAAACACGGACTTTGTCGGAATTCCAAAGGCATCTCCATTCAGGAAGCAGCCAATTCTACCGATGGCCTGCCCGAGAATCACCCCAGGGGCCACAATATCAGCAAATCGCCAAAAGTTTATTTTTCGGCGGCGGCTGAACCAGATAGCCACCAGTAGGCCGCCAATGAGAGCTCCCTGAATTGATAGCCCGCCGTGCCACAGGTATAGGGCTTCCACCGGGTTGGCCGCATAGTTGCTCCAACTGAAAACCACTTCCCAGACGCGGGCGCCGGCTACAGCTCCGAGGATCGCGTAAAGTACGAAGTCAAGCAGGTCGTTTTCATAACGCTTCGCCCTTTTCGCCAGGTGGTAGGAAAGGAGCGTCCCCGCAATGATTCCCAGGGAAATCATCACTCCGTATGAACGAATGGGCAAAGGCCCAAGGTGCCCGATTATCTGATGCATCTGCCAACCTCCTTCTCCATTTTGGTTCGCTTCATATTATACCTGTTCCCGCCTTCGGTGCCAACTGACAACTGATGGTACATTCCGGCAGCCCACTCTTTTTCTCGGTATCACAGAGGTGCCGGCGGAAGCCGACGCCCAATTATGCACTGTAAAAACCAACCGAAATCGGCGGGGTTCCGGTCGGCAGGCGTCAGCTTAGACTGAATATTTTAAAGAGTGTAAACTAAAGCAGGAATATGACCGAGACCCACGAATAGTAATGATTGGTGAAAATCATTCTTCATAACGGATGAAACCCAACAGGGAATGATTCATGGAGTTACCCGGTGTTAACCGGCTTTCATCTGCTGAGGCAGGGCCATGGGGTGTTGGGAGTGGCGCCAGGCTTGGGGACAGGAGGTGACATGAAGCCGCAAAAGTGTTAGACTTGTCTTCGTGTAGGTCTATCAAGCTCAAGGGGGGAAGAAAATGAGTTCCATCGACTGGTTGATGGCAGTGGCAATCCTGCTCCCCCTCGTTGCCGGAATGCTCTGTTTTGTTGTTCGGGATTACACGGTGCGGGGGATCATTGTTGTTTTGACAGCCGTTGCCCTGATCGTCACCTCGGTCAAGTTCTTCCTCATGGGACCCACCGAGTATGAGATAACAGCGATTGGTGGGCTCAACGTGGGGGAACTGATCAGTATTCTTGATTTTGTCGTCTTATTTATTTTCCTCTATGCCGGTATTTCGCTAAAGCGGATAGAGACAATCATTTTGGCCCTGGCTCAGATCCTACCGCTGGGCTATTTTGAGTTTGTCAAAGGCATTAAATTTGAAACATCTCCGGCCTTTTACATTGATCAGCTGTCGATAGTGATGGTCATGGTCATCTCCATTATTGGTTCGATTATCTGCATTTACGCCATCCGGTACATGAAGGACCATGAACACCACAAACATGTGGAAAAATCCAGACAGTCCAGGTTCTTGTTCTGGCTGGTTATGTTTCTGGGGGCCATGAACGGCCTGGTATTGGCCAACAACCTCTTCTGGCTCCTCTTCTTCTGGGAAGTCACGACCCTGTGCTGCTTCCAGTTGATAGCCCATGACCTGACCCAGGAAGCAATCAACAATGCCTGCCAGGCAATGTGGATGAACCTTCTGGGCGCCTTAGGCCTCATGATTGCCATTGTTTACCTGACTTATAATATTGGCCCCGATGGCATTTCGCTGAAGTATATCATTGCCGGCGGCCTGGGGAAGGGTGTTGTCGCCCTCCTGCCTTTGGCTCTGATGGCGTTCACAGGTATGACGAAATCGGCGCAACTGCCGTTCCAGGGCTGGCTCCTTGGTGCGATGGTGGCTCCCACACCAGTGTCTGCATTACTCCACTCCAGCACCATGGTTAAGGCCGGCGTTTACCTGGTTGTCCGGCTTGCTCCTGCGTTCCGAGACACGATGGTCAGCGATTTGGTGGCTATTGTTGGTGCTTTCACCTTCCTGGGAGCGTCGGTCCTGGCCCTCAGCCAGACCAACGGCAAACGGGTTCTGGCGTATTCCACCATTGCCAACCTGGGTCTGATTGTGGCTGCGGCCGGAATTAACACCCCGTTGGCCATGACCGCAGCGATTCTGTTGATTATTTACCACGCCGTTTCCAAAGGCTTGTTGTTCCTTTGTGCCGGTACCATCGAGCATGGTATCTGGAGCCGGGACATCGAGGATATGGAAGGTTTGGCGGCCAAGATGCCGCTGACGACCACGATTGCGGCTATCGGTATCATGTCGATGCTGCTCCCGCCCTTCGGCGTACTCATGAGTAAGTGGGCCGCTTTGGAGGCCGCATCTCAGGTCCCGATCGCCGGTTTCCTGTTTGTAATTGCCAGCGCCGTTACAGCTGTTTTCTGGGTCAAGTGGTTGGGCAGAATGCTTCAGGTTCCCCCGACCGGGGAAGCTTATCATGTGGAAAGCATGTCGGCCATTTACTCTTTGCCCCTGATTGCGCTCGCCGGCGGTGCCGTGGTATTGAGCATTATGGTTGGTACGGTTCTCAATAAACTGGTCCTTCCTGCGGTTGCTGCCTTCTATGCGAATGTCCCGGCGGCTTTTGTGGCAAAAGGGTTTAACTTTGCCGCCCAGGGGTTTGCCGGCCCGGCAGCAGCGGCTGGAGGCAGCGAAGGAATTGGAACCGTGGGGCTGTTTGCTCCCTGGCCATTGTTTGTGGTTCTTGGCATTGCCTTGGTTCTGACCTGGCTGCTGGTTGGGGTCAAGAAGGAAGACGTCCGGCCCGCGTATATGTGCGGTGAGAATGTCGATGACTGCAGCGACACCAGCTACTTCTCGGTTGCCGACCAAAAAACGGAGATTAAACTGGGTGGATATTATTTCATGAACTCGCTCGGGGAGGCAGTTCTGAATAAATGGGTGAACACAATCGCCGTTATCCTCCTGGTAATCATGTTGGGGGTGGTTTACCTATGAGAGAGACTCTGATCGCCGTTATCACCCTCGTGGTCGCTCCGTTAATCGGAGGGCTTCTCTTCGGAATCGACCGGAAGATAACCGCCCGGATGCAGAGGAGAGTTGGTCCGCCCATCCTCCAGCCGTTCTATGATATCCTCAAACTGATCGGAAAGGATCGGATTGTGACCAATAAGGCTCAACTTATCTGGGCCTATGGGTACCTGTTCTTTGTTATGGCCTCTTTGATTATGCTGTTCCTGGGACAGGACCTCCTGATGCTGGTGTTTGTCCTGGCTTTCGGAGGTATATCCTTCATCCTGGGCGGGTTCAGTACCAAGTCGCCATACAGCCACATCGGGGCCAACCGGGAAATAATGCAGATGGTTTCCTACGAGCCGGTTTTGATTCTAATGGCGGTTGGTGTTTACCTGGTAAACGGCTCGTTCATCATTAAGGATATCTTCACCAAGACGCCGCTGTTGGTAAACCTGTGGCCGATTTTTATCGCGGTTCTGGTCATCCTGACCATCAAGATGCGGAAATCCCCGTTTGATATCTCCACATCCCATCACGCTCATCAGGAGATTGTCAAGGGGATTACCACTGAGTACTCCGGACCGTATCTGGCCCTGATTGAGCTTACCCACTGGTATGAGCTGATCCTGGTTTTGGGGCTCATCTCCCTCTTCTGGGCGACTCCGCTTTGGATTGGGATCCTGATTGCCCTGGGTTCTTTCATCCTGGAGCTGTTTGTGGATAACATTTCGGCGAGGATGTACTACGCCTGGATGGTCAAGTTCACATGGGGAATAGGTCTTACGCTGTGTGTCATAAATATTGTTTGGCTTCTGCTTGTGAAACAGGGGGTGATTTAGGTGGGTCTTGTCCATAAGTCGAGAATTAAGTCGCCTTGGATCGTGCACTTTGATTGCAGCAGCTGCAACGGGTGTGATATTGAGGTCCTGGCTTGCCTGACCCCTGTTTATGACGTCGAACGGTTTGGCATTGTCAACATGGGTAATCCCAAACACGCTGATGTTCTGGTCGTAACCGGTGCAGTGAACAGGAGGACAGCCAGGGTCTTGAAAAAGGTCTATGATCAGATGGCCAGCCCCAAGATGGTGATTGCCATTGGTGCCTGTGCCTGCTCCGGCGGAGTGTTCCATAATTGCTACAATGTCCAGGGTGGCGTTGACACCGTCGTTCCGGTTGATGTCTACGTTCCCGGCTGCGCAGCCCGCCCTGAGGCAATCATCGACGGTGTGGTCCTGGCCCTGAATAAGCTGGCCGGGGCGGCTCCCAAGGAGGTGGCTTCATCATGATGGGCAAAAACGTGTCAGTAACCAAGGACACCTTGGTTCCGGAAGTGCAAAAGCTGGCTGAGGCCAAGGCCCGGTTTATCACAGCCACCTGCCTTGACCTTGGGGATCAGTTTCAGGTGTATTACAGTTTCGATCAGGATTTACAGGAGGTTGACCTCCAGCTTATGGTCGGCAAAGATGAGGAAGTTCCTAGCATAACCGGCCAGTACCTGTGCGCTCTGCTAATCGAAAACGAAATGAAAGAACTCTTTGGTATGAAGGTGAAAGACATCGCCATTGATTTTGGTGGGAAGATGCTCCTCACAGACACCAGCCCTCAACTTCCGATGGTCAAAGCCGTCAAGAAATCCGGCGAAGACCAGAAAGGAGGGGAGTAATTTGGCACCCAGAACTATTGCTCCGTTTGGTCCTCAGCACCCGGTGCTTCCGGAGCCGTTGCAGCTGAAGATAGGTTATGAAGATGAAAAGGTTGTCGAGGTTGTTCCGGCTATAGGATACTGCCACCGGGGTGTAGAAAAGGCCGGCGAGTTGAACGAATTCCCGAAGAACGTATTTTTGGTTGAGCGAATCTGCGGAATCTGCAGCTTCATTCACGCCCTCTGCTACTGCATGGGGGTTGAAGAGTTGATGAAACTCGAGGTGCCGGAGCGGGCCAAGTACCTTCGCGTAGTCTACAGTGAACTTTCCCGGGTACACAGCCACTTGCTCTGGTTGGGTCTGTTGGCCGATGCCTTTGGGTTTGAGAGTCTGTTCATGGAATTCTGGCGGGTTCGGGAAAAAGTCCTCGATCTGATGGAAATGACGTCCGGGGACCGGGTAATCATGTCCTCCTGCACCATCGGTGGTGTAAGAAGGGACATCTCCCCCGAGCAGGCCAAGGAAATTGAGAAGACCTTGGCATGGGTCCGCAATCAGTACAACAGGTTAGCGCCGGTTGTCCTCAATGACTATACCGTCAAGAAACGTACCGTTGGTGTCGGGGTTGTTACTAAAGAACAGGCTGTCGCTCTTGGCTGTGTCGGGCCGACCCTCCGCGGCAGCGGGGTTAATCAGGACCTGAGGCAGACCGGTTACGCAGTCTACAAGGAACTCGGGTTTGAACCCATCACTGCTGATGGAGGCGACAGCTACTCCCGGGCCGTGGTTCGGGCCAAGGAAACGTATCAGGCGATCGATCTGACCCTGGAGGCCCTTGCCAAGATGCCGGCCGGGGAAATCCTGAACAAACCGAAAGGCAATCCTCAGGGTGAGACAGTGATGCGGGTTGAGCAGCCGAGGGGGGAACTGTTCTACTACCTGAAGGGCGATGGGTCTCGGAACCTGGAGCGCTTGCGGGTAAGAACGCCCACCTACGCCAATATCCCCTCGTTACTGGTGATGCTCCCGGGATCACAGATGGCAGACGTTCCTGTAATTACTCTGTCCATTGACCCGTGCATCAGCTGTACTGAGCGGTAGAAAGGAAGGTGTGGTTAGATGCGGATGTTACCGAATATAGTCAGGAACGTATTTCTTTCCCCCGCCACACGGAAATATCCCTTCGTAGTCAGGGAACCCTTCGTTGGCAGCCGGGGCAAGATCCTATTTAAAGCGGAGAATTGTACCTGCTGTGGGTCCTGTGCCCGACGGTGTCCGGCTGCGGCCATTGTGGTCGATAAGGAGGCGCGGAAGCTGACCTTCAAGGTGGCGCACTGCATCATCTGTGAAGCCTGCATCGAGGCCTGCCCGAAGAAGGACATCGTCCTTGATTTCAAGTGGCGCGCCCCTTTCTATGACAAGCCGATGGAAGTATATAACTGCCCGCCGAAAGAAGAGAAGGGGAAAGAAGCCTAGGTTAACAAGCATTTGGCGCACGTCGAGGCCCGGTTCACGGTAGAGTGGACCGGGCTTATTTTTTGGGCCGCCCTCGCTCCTTGGATTTAGCTCATCCAATCGCTCGCTAAGGGCAACCCCCTTGCCTTAGATGAGAGGGGAAGGGGGTAGCCCCCGCTCGCAGGATTCGGAGTGTTTGAACGAGCTCGGGCGGCCTCGGCGGCTCGCAATTCGCTGCGCTCAGGAGCTCGCCTTCTTCCTCGGCAGCCTCGCTCCTTGGATTTAGCTCATCCAATCGCTCGCTAAGGGCAACCCCCTTCCCCTCTAAGCCGCGGTGCGAAAGGCGGAAAGGTGCCTTCGTGTAGCGCGCCTGTCCACCTGGGTGCGGTGCTCAGCCCGGCGGGGCATGCATCGAGGCAGTTGCCGGGCGTACCTGACAATTGCCGAGTCGAGACTGTGGTGGGCAGCTGTGTGCCTTTCTGGCACAGAGAATTTGGACAGCAAGCGGCGGAGGCCCTTTCCCGGCCGATAAGGTAAAGAGGGGAAGGGAGTAGCCCCCGCTCCTTCCGTTTGGCCCTTCAGAATCGGTGGGTGAACTACCCCTCCCTTCGCTCCGCTCAGGAAGGGGCTTCCTGAACCAAGCGAATTCGTGGGTTTCCTGGTTCATCGTAACCCTATTGGGTTAGCTCCACAGGCGTAACTTTCCGTGGTTCCCACGGTAGGGAAGCGTCAAGCCGCTTTCAAGGCTTTCTTGAGAATGTTCCGGGCTGCGTTCACATCCCGGTCAACTACTATCCCACAGGATGGGCATCGGTGTATCCGGACGGATAATTCTTTGGGCACTCCCGTACTACAACCTGAGCATTCCTGTGAAGTACCGGAGGGGTTTACCCTGACTACC